>Ga0207705_10000131_pt1 | contig 81639 bp, 90 predicted proteins | sample KBSC13metaG_FD_184314 | JGI IMG/M metagenome (GOLD analysis project Ga0207705, IMG submission 184314) | Corn rhizosphere microbial communities from Kellogg Biological Station, Michigan, USA - KBS C1-3 metaG (SPAdes) (version 2) | ecosystem: Host-associated > Plants > Roots > Rhizosphere > Soil ... | reverse complement strand
ATCGACCGTGGGATCGTCGCGGACGCGGCTGACGTAGGTCGCATATTCGCCCACGACTTCCACCGGAGTGACGTAGCCGCCGTCCTCGCGCTTATCGACCAGCATCACGCCCGGCGCCTCGCGAAGTATCTTCTGCGCGTCCTCCGCCGACAGCTCCTTCTCGAACTCGACGTTCACCGCCTCGCTGTGGCCGACGAACACGGGCACCCGGACGCAGGTCGCGCTGACCTTGATCTTCGGGTCGAGGATCTTCTTGGTCTCGACCATCATCTTCCATTCCTCCTTGGTCGAGCCGTCCTCGAGGAAGGAGTCGATGTGGGGGATGACGTTGAAGGCGATCTGCTTGGTGAAGAAGCCCGCCTCGTTGGAATCGCCGACGAAGATGTTGCGCGACTGCTCGAACAGTTCGTCCATCCCTCGCTTTCCGGCGCCCGAGACGGACTGGTAAGTCGCGACCACCACGCGCTTGATCGTCGCTGCGTCGTGAAGCGGCTTCAGCGCCACCACCAGTTGCGCGGTCGAGCAGTTGGGATTGGCGATGATGTTCTTCTTGCGGTAGCCCGAAATCGCCTCCGGGTTCACCTCCGGCACGATCAGGGGGACGTCGGGGTCCATCCGGTAGAACGAGCTGTTATCGATGACCGTGCAGCCCGCCTGCGCGGCCCTGGGAGCGTAGAGTTTCGAGACCTCGGATCCTGCCGCGAACAAGGCGATGTCCCAGCCGGCGAAGTCGAAATGCTCGAGGTTCCGGACCTTGAGCTCCTCGCCGCTGTCGCCGAAATCGATGACGTCGCCGGTCGAGCGAGCCGAAGCCACCGCCGCAACCTCCTCCAGCGGGAATTGCCGCTCGGCCAGGATGTTGAGGATTTCCCGACCGACATTGCCGGTGGCGCCCACGACGGCGACGCGATAACCCATTGAAATCTCCTTGCGCGGCGGCGCCCTATCGCACCCGCGCGCCGAAATCGATATGGCGCTTGCAAAACCGGGTACAAGCGGGGGGAGTTCATGCGTCCGGTTCTGCTGCTTTGCGCACTTCTGCTGACGCTGCTCGGTGCGCTTGCGGCGACACCGTTGCTGGTCCAGCCGCCGGACGTCCGGACCGCTTCCCAGCCGGGGCAGTTCGACGCGGTTCGAGCCAAGGCGCGGCTGGCGATGGTCCTCGGCAACCAGCAGCCGCACCCGGCGGACAGCTTCGGCGACGATGCGGTCCGGGCGCGGCTCATCGGCCAGATCACCGCCATGGGCCTGCACCCGATCGTCCGCGACCAGTTCGCCTGCAACGAGATCTACAAGCAGCGCGGGGTGAGTTGTGCGCGTGTCCGCAACATCGTCGTGGCGCTCGGCCCTGCGAGCGGCAAGGCGCTTCTCCTCAACGCCCATTACGACAGCACGCCCGTCGGACCGGGCGCGGGCGACGATGGTGTCGGTGTCGCCACGCTTCTCGAAGTCGCGGCGATCCTCAAGAACGAGCGGCTGAAGCGGCCGCTGATCCTGCTGTTCAATGAAGGCGAGGAGCTGGGCCTGATCGGGGCCCGCGCCTTCATGGCCGACCCGCTGAGCGGCCGGGTCGACAGCCTCGTCAACCTCGAAGCGCGCGGCACCACCGGCCCGGTGACGATGTTCGAAACGAGCCTTCCCAACGGGCCGCCGGCGCGGGCGTTCGCCAGCGCGGTCGACCGGCCGTTCGCCAATTCGCTGACGACCGATTTCTACCGCCAGCTGCCCAATTACACGGACGTCAACAGCTTCTCCGAGCGGGGGTGGCTGACCCTCAACTTCGCGATGATCGGCAACGAGACCCGCTACCACAGCCCCGGCGACGACATTGCGGCGCTCGACCCGCGAAGCCTGCAGCACATGGGCGACCAGACTCTCGCGGTGGCGAGAGAGCTTGCGACAGGCGCCCCGAGTGGCGGCGGGACGCTGCTGTTCGCCGACATCGCCGGGCGGCAAATGGTGATGCTTCCACAGGCGGTCGGGTTCGGGCTTCTCGGCCTGCTGGTCGTAGGCTTCGCTGCCCTCACCTTCAGCCGCGGCGGCCTGTGGCGAGGATTGGCGCTGGTGCTTGCAGGGATGGTCGTCGCGGCGGCGCTCGCCTGGCTCGGCATGTTCGTCATGGGCCTGGCGCGATCAGGCAGCTTCTGGCGGGCCTACCCAATCTGGACCCAGCTGGCGGTCTACGCCTCCGGCCTGGTTGGCGCGGCAGCCATGCTCGGCATTATCGGCCGCCGACTGACGGTGCGGCAGCTTCGCTCGAGCTTCTGGCTGGCGTTCCTGCTGCTCGGCGTCGCGATGCTGTTCGTCGCTCCGGGCGGAGTCATCTACTTCCTGCTCCCGCCGCTGGTCGCGATCGCCGGAATGGTCGCGCAGCGCTGGCTTCGCTGGGCCGAGCGTGCCGGGGCGATCGCTGCGGCGGCGCTTCTGTGGCTGACCCTGGGCGAAGTGCTCGCGCTTCTCGGCGTTCTGATGAACAACGGTCCGTTCTTCGTGCTTGCGCCGCTCGCGCTGCTCATCGCGATTCCGTGGCTGATCGAGTGCAAGCCGCTGCTGGACAGAAACGGTCCGCAGCGCTGTATCCTGCTGTCCGCAGCGGTGATGCTCGCCGGCTGGGCAGCGGTAGCGGCCGCTCCGGCTTATTCCGCCGACCGGCAGCAGAGGTTCGTGATCCAGCACGCCACCGACACGAGCACCGGGCGCGCCTACTGGTCCGTGATCAACGACCGTGCACCGCTTGGGCAAGACTACGGCAATGTCGCGGGCTGGCGCCGGGACGAGCTGCCGCACATCGAGGGCAAGCGCTGGATCGCGCCCACGGCGGCAATCGCGGACCTCGTGGCGCCGCAGCTGGAGCGAGTCGCCAGCTCTGCCGAAGGGGACCTCCGAACCGTCACATTCCGCATAAAATCGAATGGCGCCGAAAACGTCACACTGATCGGGGCCAGGGATGCTCAAATCGTGTGGGCCGGCAGCGGAATCTTCGTGCGGCCGATCGCGCCCGATACGAAGGGCGATTACTACCTCGCCTGCTTCGGGCGAAGCTGCAACGGCGCGACCATGCAGTTCACCACGAGGAACGCGGAGTCGATGGTGTTTACCCTCGTCGGCTTCCGCCGCGGCTTCCCCGCGACCGCGAGGCCGCTGCTCGACCAGAGGCCGCGCTTCGCCCGCCCGCAATATTCGCCCGATGCCACGCTGACGATTTCGCGAGTCGCGCTGTAACCACACTCGATCTCGTTTGTTATAAAGGGTGATTCAGACGCCCGGCGTCTCGCGCCGGTCCGCCTCGACTCGAGGAGAGTGCAATGGCAGCCCGAACGATCGCGAATTCGACTCCGACGGCCTCGCTCAAAGGCAAGATTCCGGTCCGGCGGATTACCGGTGCCGACCTCAACGCATCGCTTGCCGAAGGCTGGCGAGATTTCATGGAAATGCGCGGCGACATCATCTTCCTGATGATCCTCTATCCCCTGATCGGGATCGTCGCGGCGATCGCGACCCTGGGCGGGCCGCTGCTTCCTCTATTCCTCCCGATTGCCGCCGGAATCGGCCTCCTCGGTCCCATGGTCGCGGTCGGCTTCTACGAAATGGCTCGACGGCGCGAGAGCGGTCTGCACTCGAACTGGGCGCATTTCCTGGACGTTCGGGAGCGGCCGTCGTTCGATGAGATCGCTGCCGTGTCCGGCCTGTTGCTCGCCATTTTCGGCCTGTGGCTGTTCGCGGCCGGAATTCTCTACGTCATCCTGTTCGGCTGGGTCGAGCCAAGCTCGGTCAGCGCATTTCTGAGCGACGTGTTCACGACCGGCAGGGGATGGGCAATGATCGTCATCGGAAGCGCAATCGGCCTCGCCTTCGCCGCCGCTGTCTTGGTCCTGAGCGTCGTATCGATGCCGATGCTCGTGGATTGCAACATCAGCGCCGCCAACGCGGTGCGGACATCGATCCGCGCCTGCCGCGAGAACCCCGGGGCGATGCTGCGTTGGGGAGTGATCGTCGCGGCGCTTCTGATTGCGGGCTCGATCCCGCTCTTCATCGGCCTTGCGATCGTGCTTCCGTGGCTCGGCTATTCGACCTGGCACCTTTACACGCGCCTCGTCGACCGAAGCGCAATCCCGGCGAGGAAGCGAACGAGCTAGCGAGCGGGCTTCCCGAGCACCTTTTCATCCAGGAAGTTCTCGATCGTCTTCTGCACGTGCGCCTGCCGTCCGTCGCCGGCGATATGGTGGGTCTGGCCGACGTAGAACATCATCTCGAACGGACGATCCGCTTCCTGCAGCTCATCGGCGAGCATCGACGAGTTCTGGAAGACGACATTGTCGTCGGACATTCCGTGGATCAGCAGGAACGGCTGCTCGATCTTGAGGGCGTCGGCCAGCGCGTCCGATGACCGATAGGGTTTCGCGTCGATCGCCGGATTGCCGAGATAGCGCTCGGTATAATGGGTGTCGTAAAGCTCCCACTTCGTCACCGGGGCTCCGACAATACCGGCCGCGTACAAGCCCTTCGGCGCCGCCGCGAGCATCTTCAGGCTCATGTAGCCGCCGTAGGACCAGCCGTAGATCGCGATTTTCTTCGGATCGACGAACGCCTGGTTCTGAAGCCAGCGAGCGGCGGCGGCCTGGTCTGCGACCTCGACCGTTCCCATCGCGTGATAGATCTGGTCCTCGAACGCGCGGCCGCGGTTCGCCGAGCCGCGATTGTCGATCTGGAAATAGATCCAGCCCTTGCCCACCCAATATTGAGCCATCGGGTTCATCCAGGCGCGGCGAACCTGCTGCGCCGTCGGCCCGCCGTAATGCTCGAAGAAGACAGGATATTTCTTGCCCTTCTCGAGCTTGGGCGTGATCATTTCATAATATAGCGTGCTCCCGTCCGCGGCTTTCAGAGTGCCGTATTTCACCGGCTGGTGGGTCGACACGTAGGGTGCATAGGGGTGATTGCGGTCGAGCTTGTTCTGCTCGACCCACGCGATCCGCTTTCCAGACGTGTCGGCGAGATAGACCTGCGGCGGCTGGCTTGGCGCCGAGCGCGTGACGAGCAACCGCGTCCCCGCCTTGTCCATCACCGCCTCGTTCCAGTAACCCGCCTCGGTCAGCCGCTGTGGCTCGCCGGGATCGAGATAATCCACCGCATAGACGTGCTGCTCGAGAACGCCGTCCTTGTTGCCGGTGAAGAACAGCCGGTGGTGGAGCTCGTCGACTCCGACGAGCCCGCCGACGGTCCAGTCCCCTTTGGTGAGCTGCGACCATTTCCCGCCAGCGAAACGGTACAGGTGATGAAAGCCGGTGCGCTCGGAGCCCCAGATGAAGCTTCCGTCGTGCAGAGGCCGGAAATCGTCGTTGAGGTCGATCCAGGTCTTCGCCGTCTCGGTGAACAGCGTCCGGCTCGCTCCGGTCGCCGGATCGACCGCCAGCAAGTCGAGCCGCTTCTGGTCGCGGCTCTGGCGCTGCACGTAGAGGGTCTTGCCGTCCTTCGACCAGTCGACTCGAGCCAGATAGAGGTCGGGATTTCCGCCAAGATCGACCTTGGCTGCGCGCCCGCCATTCGGGTCCATCACGTAGAGCGTCACGGCCACGTTCGGCGTCCCTGCGGCCGGATAGCGCTGCTGAAACGTCGTCGTGCCGTTGGCGCCGATCGCGGCGCGCGTGACCACCTGCACCTTTGCTTCGTCGAAGCATTCGACCGCGACTCGGCCGTCTCCCGGCGCCCACCAGGTGCCGGTGCGCCGGTCCATTTCCTCCTGGGCGACGAACTCGGCCGTCCCGCAGGTGACGGTGCCCTGCCCCTGCGTGGTCAGCGGCCGCTCGGCGCCGGTCGAAAGCTCGATCCGGTAAAGGTTCTGGCCGCGAACGAAGCTGACGTAGCGGCCGCCTTCCGAGACGTGCGCGTCGATCTCGGTCTCGGGCGTGCTCGTCAGCCGCCGGATCGCTCCGCTGCCGACATCGGCGAGATAGAGGTCGCCATCGAGCGGGACGAGCACGGACTTGCCGTCCGGCGCCCACTCATATTCGACGATCCCCTTGGTGCCGCCGACCCGGGCGCGCTCGCGCCGCATCTTCTCGGCTTCGGACAGCGCTTCGCCGGTTCCGATCTTTTTGGAATCGACCAGCATCCGCATCTGGCCGGTCGACGTGTCCATCGCCCACAGATCATAGCGGTCGCGGTCGTCCGGCCGCGCTTTCAGCAGGGTCGCGAACCGTCCGTCCGGCGATAGCTTGAGCGAGCGCGGAGTCGGCCCGGACAGGTCCGGGCTCGCGAAGATTCGGTCGATGGTGAGCTTGCTTTGCGGCGCGGGCGCGCTGGCCTCACGGCCGCAGCCGGCGAGGAGAAGCAAAGCGGCTGCGGCAAGTAAAGAACGCATCACCGCACCCTAACGAGCACGGTCGTCACGGCAATGCTGTTGGCAGAAACGCCTGCGGCGTTCGCCGATCAGGCTTCGGTTTCGCTGCCCGGCTTTTCGGCCTTCGCGCCCTTGCCGCCCGGAATATCGCGCTGGATGGTGCGACGCTCGGCAATACGCGCCGACTTGCCGGTGCGGCCGCGCAGGTAATAGAGCTTCGCGCGGCGAACGGCGCCGCGGCGCACGACCTCGATCGAATCGATCGCCGGCGAATAGAGCGGGAAGACTCGCTCGACGCCCTCGCCGAAGCTGATCTTGCGGACGGTGAAGCTGGAACCGACGCCCTTGTTGGAGCGGGCGATGCACACGCCTTCGAAATTCTGCACTCGGGCGCGGTCGCCTTCGACGACCTTGACGCCGACCTTCAGCGTGTCGCCGGGGCGGAATTCGGGGATGGGCTTGTCTGCGGTCAGAGCGTCGATTGCCTCGCGCTCGAGAGTCTCGATCAGGTTCATTTCAAATCAGCCTTCGTATCTCGTCGCCGCGCGCCAGAGGGCGGTGCCTGCGATGCGCCCCCGTGGCGCTCGATCAGGTCCGGCCGCCTTAGCCGTGTGTCTTCGACCGCTCGTTCGTGTCTCCACGCGGCGATCTTCGCATGATCCCCCGACCGCAGCACTTCGGGGATCGTGCGCCCTTCCCATGTCGCAGGCCGGGTATAGTGCGGATATTCCAGGAGACCTTGCTCGAAGCTCTCCTCCTCTCCGCTGGAGGCCGCGCCCATTACCCCGGGAAGGAGCCGCACGCAAGCATCGAGGATCACCATCGCTCCGACCTCTCCTCCGGACAGGATATAGTCGCCGATCGACACCTCTTCGATGGGCCGCGCCTCGAAAATCCGTTCGTCGAAGCCTTCGAAGCGTCCGCACAGCAGGATCACGCCTTCGCCCGACGCCAGCTCGCGTACGCGCTCCTGCGTCAGCGGCTTGCCTCGCGGGCTCAGCGCAAGCATCGGCCGCCCATCCGCGACGCTGTCGATCGCGGAGGCGAGCACGTCCGGCCGAAGCACCATCCCGGCGCCGCCGCCAGCTGGAGTGTCGTCGACGCTGCGGTGCTTGTCGGCGGCGAAATCGCGGATCTGCAGCGCATCGAGCGACCAGATCCCCTCGTCCAGCGCCCGGCCCGCCAGGCTGACGCCCAGCGGCCCCGGCAACATCTCCGGATACAAGGTGAGAACCGTCGCCCGGAAGCTCATCAGCTCCGCCTGCGCCCTGCCAACACTGCTCCGACCAGACCGCCCGCCAGCGCAAGCACGACCAGCCCCGCGCCGATGGTCGCAAGCGCGGCTATGGCGAGGTCTTCCACGCTTTGGCTCTGGCCATGCTCGGCGGTCGAGATGAAAAGGATCCCGAGCAAGGTCGCGAGAGCGGTAATTAGTGGCAGGATGGATGCGGCAATGAGCTGCCGGCGCCGCGCGCTCCACTGTGGCCGAACGGTCGCCAGAAGCGACACGGCCCCGGCGCCCATCAGGACCGCCAGCGCAAAACCGATGAAGATGAGGGTGAAGTTCATCGCGCCGAGCTAGTCGGGAACCGCCGCTATCACAATCCATTGGCGCTCACATGGATGAACCAGTCGATTGCCTGATCGTCGGCGCAGGCCCGGCGGGACTCACCGCCGCAATCTATCTTGCCCGCTTTCACCTCGACGTCCTGGTCGTCGACGACGGCAAGGGCCGCGCGGCGAGCATCCCGTGCACCCGCAATCTCTCCGGCTTCCCCGGCGGGATCAGCGGCAAGGAGGTGCTGGCGCGAATGCGCGATCAGGCCCGGCTCTACGGGGCAAAATTCGACGAAGGTTATGTGAGCCGACTCGACCGCGCCGAAACCGGTCTTCGCGCGAGCTGGGGCGAAGGCTCGATCGACGCCAAGACCGTCCTTCTCGCCACTGGGACCGCCAATCGCCGTCCCCCGATGGAGGAGGAGCTTCACGACGACGCGCTGGCGCGGGGCCTGATCCGCTACTGCCCCATCTGCGACGGCTACGAGGTTACCGACAAGAAAGTGGGCGTGATCGGAAGCGGCCATCATGGCGTCGCCGAAGCCATGTTCCTGCGCAGCTACACGCGCGACGTGACGTTGATCGCGCCCGACAAGGCCATCCAGATGAGCTCGGACGACGCGAAGACACTCAAATCGGCCTGCATCGAATGCGTCGATGGACCGGCGCAGGCGGTCGCCATTTCGACGGACCGCATCGTGATCGAAACGGCCGAGGGCAGCCACACGTTCGACAGCGTCTATCCGGCGCTCGGGAGCGACCCGCACGTGCTGCTTGCCAAAGCGGTCGGCGCGGCGCTCGGCGAGAAAGGCTGCATTACCGTCGACCGCCACCAGCGGACCAGTATCCCCGGCGTTTACGCGGCAGGCGACGTCGTCATCGGCCTCGACCAGATCAGCCATGCGATGGGCGAAGGCGGAGTGGCGGCGACGACGATCAGGAACGATCTGGCGGCGAAGGTCCCGCTGCTACGCTAGGCGAGGAATTCGGGGTCGAGCACAATCTGCTCGCCGTCCAGCTCGGCGATGCCAGGCTTGAACGGGATCAGCGAGGTTTTTCCGTTCTGCGATTCGACCTCGAGCAGGTCGCCAGCGCCGTAATTTTCGACCGCGACAACGCGCCCGAGCTCGCGTCCATCACGATCGACGCAGGCACGCCCGATTAGGTCGGCGTGATAATATTCGCCGGGATCGAGCGGCGGCAGCGCGGAGCGCTCGACCTCGACCAGCGATCCGCGGAGCGCCTCCGCCGCCGAGCGGTCGGCAATGCCCTCGATTCGTGCGACCGCCCCCGCCGGGCCTGGACGAACGCTCTCCAGCTTGCGCTCGATCCCGCCGACATAGACCGTCTCGTAGCGCATCAGATTATCGGAGCTTTGCGTGAACAATTTCAGGCGCAGTTCGCCCTTGATGCCGTGCGCTCCGGCGACGGCGGCAAGGGCGATCCGCTTCAAGTGGCGGGTTACTCCGCTTTCTCGGCGTGCTCTGCCCCCTCGGCCGGCGTGTTCTCGTCCGCGCCTTCGGCAGGCTCTTCGGCCGAAACGCCGACATCGGTTGCCTCGTTCGCAGGAGTCGGCTCGGCCGAAGCTTCCTCTGCGGGCGCTTCAGCGGCAGCTTCTTCGGCCGGGGCTTCTGCAGCATCCGGCTCGCCAGTCTCGGCCGGCTCAGCCGGAGCCTCGGCGGTCGCCTCCTCGGCGGGCTCGACAGGCGCTTCGTCGGCCGCAGGAACTTCGGGCTGCTCTTCGGCGGCCGGAGCTGCAGCGGCCTCGGCAGCCTCGGCGGCCTTCGTCTCGCGCTGCTCGGCCCGCTCCTTCGCTTTCTCGCCGGGCACGGCCTTGTTCGGGTTGCTTCGGGCCGGCCGCTCCTTGATCCCCGCAGCGTCGAGGAATCGGAGGACGCGATCCGACGGCTGTGCGCCGACGCCCAGCCAATGCTTGATTCGATCCGCGTCCATCTTCACCCGGTCCGGCGAATCCTTCGCCAGAAGCGGATTGTAGGTGCCGAGCTTCTCGATGAAGCGGCCGTCGCGTGCGTTGCGGCTGTCGGTGACGACGATGCGATAATAGGGCCGCTTCTTTGCGCCGCCGCGCGAAAGACGAATTGCCAGAGCCATAATCTTGTCCTTTCAGTGTGTTCGGTTATTTCTTTGAAAACTTGTCGAAACCGGGTGGAAGGTTGAAGGGCGAGCTGCCGCCAAGGCCGGGGAGACCGCCGCCGGCGCCGCTCAGGTCCGGAATTCCGCCGGCACCGCCGGCTCCGCCAAGGCCACCACCGCCGCCGAACATCGCCGCGATCTTTCCGAAGCCGCCCATCTTCTTCAGCCGCTTCATCGCGCTCGACATTTCCTGGTGCATCTTGAGCAGCTTGTTCACCTCCTGGACGGTGGTGCCGCTGCCCTTGGCGATGCGGATCTTGCGCTTGGCGTTGATGACTTCCGGCTTTGCCCGCTCTTTCGCGGTCATCGAGCTCATCATGGCTTCCAGGTGGACCAGCGCCTTGCTGTCCTGCGCCTTCGACACCGCGTCCTTCATGCCCTTCATGCCCGGAAGCATGTTGGCCAGCGCTCCAAGGCCGCCCATTCGCTGCATCTGCCCAATCTGGGCGCGGAGGTCGTCCAGGTCGAACTTGCCCTTGGCCATCTTGGCCGCGAGCTTCTCGGCGTCCTCGACCTTGATGGTTTCGGCGGCTTTCTCGACCAGGCTGACGACGTCGCCCATGCCGAGGATCCGCCCCGCGATTCGCTCCGGGTGGAAAGCTTCGAGCGCGTCCAGCCCCTCGCCGACTCCGGCGAACTTGATCGGCTTTCCGGTGACCGCGCGCATGGAAAGCGCCGCGCCGCCGCGGGCATCGCCGTCCAGGCGGGTGAGGATGACACCACTAAGATCGACCTGGCCGGCAAAGCCCTTGGCGACATTGACCGCGTCCTGGCCGGTCAGGCTGTCGACGACGAGCAAGGTTTCGGTCGGGTTCGACGCCAAAGCGACGGCCTTCATCTCGGCCATCAGCGCATCGTCGACGTGGAGACGGCCGGCGGTGTCGAGGAGGACAACGTCATAGGCCTGGAGCCGGGCGGCCTGGACCGCCCGCTTGGCGATCTCGACCGGCTGCTGGCCGGCAACAACGGGCAGCGTGTCGACGTTCGCCTGCCGCCCCAGAACCGCAAGCTGCTCCTGCGCCGCCGGGCGGGCGACGTCGAGCGACGCCATCAGCACCTTCTTGCGCTCGCGCTCGGCGAGCCGCTTGGCGAGCTTGGCGGTGGTGGTGGTCTTGCCCGAGCCCTGGAGGCCGACCATCATCACGATCGCGGGCGGGCTAACGCTGACGTTAAGCTCCGACGCATCCGAACCCAGCGTCTCGATCAGCTGATCGTGGACGATCTTGACGACCATCTGACCCGGAGTGACCGAGCGGAGCACTTCTGCGCCCACCGCTTTCTCGGTCGCCTGGTCGACGAAATCGCGAGCGACCGGCAGAGCGACGTCGGCCTCGAGCAGAGCCACGCGCACCTCGCGCATCGCCGAGCGCACGTCGGCGTCGGTCAGCGCGCCGCGGCCCCGAAGCTTGTCGAATACGCCGGAAAGGCGATCGCTCAGATTATCGAACACTCAACTCTCCCAACATGATCGAGCGCCCATATGGGGTGCGGCAACGCAATTTACGCCGGCGGACGAAACCTCGTCGGCCGGCGCGCACCCTCGGGCGCTCGCAATCATGTATGTCCTTAGGACGGCGGGCGGTTAGTCGAAGTGGGCCGCAGGGTCAAGAAATGCCGTCATGCTGAATTCGTTTCAGCATCCATTCGGGAGACCGTACCGCTCTCCATCGAAATAGGCCCGGAAACGTGTTCAGGGTGACGGATCATGACAATCGCGGCTTGCCCTTCGGCTTGCGACGCGGGCGACTGGGGCCGCCGGGCCCGCCGCCCGGCTTGTCCGGTCCATTGCCCCTCGGCGGATGACTGCCGCGCCGAACTCCGGCCGCCGGCCCGTGCGGACCTCGCCGGTCGCGTTCCGGGACACGGTCGAGCGGCCGCGATTGCTGCATCTGTTGCCTCGGCCCGACCGCATAGCCGTCCTTCAGAAGCTGGGTGAAGGCCGTTCGAGTGCTCTCGACGATCGCCTCCTGTAGCTGCTTGGGAAGATCGGCAAAGGTGACGTTCCGGTGGATCGCCTGCACGTCGCGAAGCAGCTGGTTCGGCAGCCCGCCCGATGCGCGCTTCAATGCCTCCACGGCATCGAGCACGGCCGAGAAGATGACCGCCTGCATCACTTCGTTCGCTGGTCTTTGCATGGCCGTTGGTGCCCTCGCTGGTGGACTAAGCTTTTCCGGCCCCCTAGATGCGCGGCCGACCCATGACACTTCACTTCCACAAGATGCACGGCCTCGGCAACGACTTCGTGATTATCGATGGCCGCGAGCAGAGCGTGACGATGACGCCCGAACTGGCGCGCGAGGTCGCCGACCGCCACCTCGGAGTCGGCTGCGACCAGCTGATCCTGGTCGGGAAATCCGACAAGGCCGATGTGTCGATGCGTATCTGGAACCACGACGGCGGCGAAGTCGAATCGTGCGGTAATGCGGCGCGCTGCGTCGTCGCTTTGACCCATGCCAAGACCATCGAAACGCCCGCCGGAGTGATCGAAGGCTCGTCCGCGCGCGACGAGGTCGAAGTCACCATGCGCGAACCGAGATTCGGCTGGGCCGATATTCCGATCTCCTACGCGATGGACACGTCGAACCTCCCGCTCGTGTGGGGCGAGCTCAAGCACGGCTTCGCCGTCAACGTCGGCAATCCCCACGTCGTGTTCTTCGTCGACGACATCGACAGGGTCGATCTCCAGACCCACGGCCCGAGCATCGAGAACGACCCCGCCTTTCCGGACCGGATCAACGTTCATGTCGCGACGGTGCGCGACGACGGAATTCACATGCGCACATGGGAGCGGGGGGCGGGACTGACGCTTGCCTGCGGGACGGGCGCTTGCGCGGTTGCCGTCGCGGCCATTGCGACGAAGCGCGCGACCAGCTCGGTGAAGGTGCACATGCCGGGGGGGACGGTGACCGTCTCCTGGGCTCCGGGACAGGAGCTTCGGATGCGCGGCGCCGCGACCCACGTGTTCGAGGGCGAGCTCGATCTCGAGGCGCTGCAATGACCGTCGAGACGGTCGCGCTCGGCTGCCGGCTCAATTTCGCAGAGGCCGAGACGATCGCCAGGACCGCTCCGCAAGGCGAGCATTGGGTCGTCGTGAACAGCTGCGCGGTCACCAACGAGGCCGTTCGCCAGACTCGCCAGGCGATCCGCCGGGCGCATCGATGCCGCCCCGATGCGCGCATCCTCGTCACCGGCTGCGCGGCCGAGCTCGACCGCCGCTCGTTCGAACGAATGCCGGAAGTGTCGCGGGTTGTCGGCAATTCGGACAAGTTGCGGGCCTTTGACGCCAAGACGTCACCCGTGGCTTCCGGGACCCACTCCCACGTCCGCAGCTTCGTCGCGATCCAGAACGGGTGCGACCATCGCTGCACCTTCTGCTCGATCTGGAAAGCACGCGGGCCGAGCGTATCGATGCCGTTCGGCTCGATCCGCGAGGCCGTCGCTCGGGAAATCGAACGCGGCGCGAAAGAGATCGTGCTGACGGGCGTCGACATCACCGACTATGATGGCGGCCTCGGCCTGCTGTGCCAGCGGCTGCTCGCGGCCGAGCCGCGGCTGAGACGGTTGCGGCTGTCCTCGCTGGACAGCGTCGAGATCGACGATGCTTTGTTCGAGCTTCTTGCCGACGAGCGGCTCCTGCCGCACTTCCATCTGTCGCTTCAGGCCGGCGACGACATGATCCTGAAGCGGATGAAGCGGCGCCACAGCCGGGCTCAGGCGGTTGCCGCAGTCGAGCGGATCAAGGCCGTTCGGGCGGATTCCACCATCGGTGCCGACCTCATCGCCGGATTTCCGACGGAAACTGAGGAAATGGCTCTCAACAGCCTGCAATTGCTTGAAGACTGCGATGTGGTTGCAGCACACATCTTCCCCTTCTCGCCCCGGCCGGGCACGCCCGCCGAGCGAATGCCGCAGCTCGATCGCGAGGTCGTCAAGGCGCGCGCGGCACGGCTTCGCGACGCTGCCGGGGCGCGCCGCTTGCGCTGGCTCGACAGCCTGGTCGGGACGATCCAGGCGGTGCTGATGGAAAACGGCGGCAAGGGGCACAACGACGGCTTCGCTCCGGTGATCGTGGCGGCTAGCGAACGCGGCGACCTGCTCGCTGCCCGGATCACCGGCCGCGAGGGCGACCGCCTGGTCGGGGTTCGCGCGTGAGTTGGCTCGACCGCCTGCGCGGCGGCTTTTCCAAGACCGCCGACAAGCTCGCCGACAATCTCACCGGGCTGACCAGCCGCGCCGCGCTCGACACCGCAACCCTCGACGACATCGAGGAGGCGCTGATCGCCTCCGACATCGGGCCCGAGGCCTCGCGCCGGATCCGGGAGGCGATCGCCCGCCAGAAGTTCGACAGGCTCGACGAGCGCGGCCTCCGCACCATCCTCGCCGAGGAAATCGAAAAGATCCTAACTCCGGTCGCCAAGCCGCTGGAAATCTGGGGCTTTCCGCGCCCGCACGTGATCCTGGTCATCGGCGTCAACGGCTCCGGCAAGACGACGACCATCGGCAAGCTCGGCCACTGGCTGATGGACCAGGATTACGGAGTCCTGCTGTGCGCCGGCGACACGTTCCGGGCCGCCGCCATCGAGCAACTGCAGATCTGGGGCGAGCGGATCGGCGCTCCGGTCATCTCCGGCAAGGAGGGCGCTGACCCTGCCGGCCTGGTGTTCGACGGGGTCAAACAGGCAACCGCGCAGGGAATCGACGTGCTCGTCGTCGACACCGCCGGCCGGATGCAGAACAAGACTCACCTGATGGAGGAATTGGCCAAGATCCGGCGGGTGCTGGGCCGACTGAACCCGGAGGCGCCGCAGGATGTGATCCTGGTTCTCGATGCGACCACCGGCCAGAATGCGCTCAGCCAGGTCGAGGTGTTCCGCGAGACCGCCAACGTCACCGGCCTCATTATGACCAAGCTCGACGGCACCGCGCGCGGCGGCGTGCTCGTCGCCGCGGCCGAGCGATTCGGCCTTCCGATCCACGCCATCGGCGTCGGCGAGAGCGCCGACGACCTTCGCCCGTTCGACCCGCGCGCCGTCGCCCGCGCCATTGCAGGACTGCCGCCGGAATGACCGATGCAAGACAGAATGGAAGCGCCTCGCAGCTGCTGATCGACGTCGGCCCCCTGCTCGTCTTCTTCGCCGCGAATTTCTTCGCTCCGGTGCCGCCCGCGCTCAAGATCTTCGTCGCAACGGGCGCCTTCATGGCCGCGATGGTGGCGGCGATGCTCTACTCGGCGATTCGGTTTCACCGGATTTCGCCGATGTTGTGGTTCTCGGGCGTTCTCGTCGTGGTGATGGGCGGGGTCACCTTGTGGCTCCACAACGAGACCTTCATCAAGATGAAGCCGACACTCTATTATCTGTTCGTGGCCGCCCTGCTCGCCTTCGGCCTCGTCAAGGACAAGCCGCTTCTCAAGCGAGTCCTCGGGAGCACGTACCCGGGCCTCGATGAGACGGGCTGGCGCAAGCTCACCCGCAACTGGGCGATCTTCTTCGCCTGCATGGCGGTTCTCAACGAATCGGTGTGGCGCAACAGCTCGACAGATTTCTGGGTCGGTTTCAAGCTGTGGGGCGCGATCCCCCTCACCTTCCTGTTCGCCGCAGCGAATATCCCGATGCTGCTTCGCCACGGCCTCAACCGCGAGGAAGCCGTGCCGCAAGAGCCGGGGCCGGTCGAATGAGCGATCCCATTCTCTCCATCCGCGGGCTCCGCAAGACCTACGGAACCGGGGTCGATGCACTCAAGTCGGTCGACCTCGACATCCAGCGCGGAGAGATATTCGCGCTCCTCGGCCCCAACGGCGCCGGCAAGACGACGCTCATCAACATCGTTTGCGGCATCGTCACTCCCACCGCCGGCGAAGTGCTCGTCGACGGCAGGAACTGGCAGTCCGACTATCGCTACGCCCGTGAGCGGATCGGCCTCGTCCCGCAGGAGCTGACCACCGAGGCCTTCGAGCCGGTTTCGCGGACGGTCACCTTCTCGCGCGGCCTGTACGGAAAGGCGCCCGATCCGGCGCGGATCGAGGACCTGCTCAAGCGCCTGTCGCTGTGGGACAAGCGCAAGACGATCATGATGCACCTGTCGGGCGGGATGAAGCGGCGGGTGATGATCGCCAAGGCGCTGAGCCACGAGCCGGCGATCCTGTTCCTCGACGAGCCGACCGCCGGAGTCGATGTCGAGCTTCGCCGCGACATGTGGGAAATCGTTCGGCAGCTCCGCTCCGACGGGACCACGATCATCCTCACCACCCATTATATCGAGGAAGCCGAGGAGATGGCCGACCGCGTCGGAGTCATCAGCCGCGGCGAGCTGATCGCCGTCGACGAGAAGCGCGACCTGATGGCCAAGATGGGCAAGAAAACGCTCGACATCGTCCTCGCCGAGCCGCTCCAGGCGGTTCCGGCCGAGCTGTCCGGCTTGAACGTCGAGCTTCAGGACGACGGGCGCATGCTGCGCTATCAGTTCGACAGCCATGCCGACCGGACGGGCATAGCGGCGCTGATGCGCAAGCTGTCCGACGCGGGCATCGCCTACAAGGACCTGTCGACCCACCAGTCGAGCCTCGAGGACATCTTCGTCGAGCTGGTCCACGGCAAGAAAGAACCGGCATGAACGTCCACGGAATCGCCGCGATCTATCGCTTCGAAATGGCGCGCTGGGGCCGCACTTTGTGGCAGAGCCTGATCACTCCGGTGATCACGACGGCGCTGTATTTCGTCGTCTTCGGGTCGGCGCTCGGTTCGCGGATGACGGCGATGGAAGGGGTGAGTTACGGCGCCTTCATCGTGCCTGGGCTGACTCTCCTCGCAGTGTTCATGCAGTCGATCTTCAACGCCAGCTTCGGTATTTATTTTCCGAAGTTTACGGGCACGATCTACGAGCTTCTGTCAGCTCCGATTTCCAGCTTCGAAGCGGTCATCGCCTATGTCGGCGCGGCGGTGACGAAGTCCGTGATCCTGGCCCTCGTCACGCTCGCCACCGCTCATCTGTTCGTCGACGTTCACGTCGATCATCCGGCCGCGATGCTGGGGTTCCTGGTCGCGATCAGCGCCGGTTTCTGCCTGTTCGGCTTCGCCATCGGCGTCTGGGCCCAGAATTTCGAGCAGCTGCAGATCATCCCGATGATGGTGATTACGCCGCTGACCTTCCTCGGCGGCGCCTTTTATTCGGTCAAGGCGCTTCCCGAGCCGTGGCGAACGGTGACGTTGCTGAACCCGATCGTCCACGTCATCAGCGGCTTCCGCTGGAGCTTCTACTCGATCACCGACGTGCCCGTCTGGTCGAGCGTTCTGGTCACCGCCGGGATCATCGCCGTCTGCATGGCGGTGATCGCCTGGATGTTCCGCACGGGGTATAGGCTGAAGCAATAGTCGAGCCCCCAAGCATAAGCGAACGCTCGCCCCGGCAAGCGAAGCTTATGTCGAGAGAGGGCGGGACCGGCCAGCGGGTCGGCATCAGCCGAGCCCGACTGACGTCACGCGATTTACTCGCGTGACAACTCGATCACTTGGCCTCTTCCTTCTCGCGGACCTCGGCCATCGTCTCCGACGACGTTTCCTGATCGGCGCGATCGGCACCCTTGCCGTCGAGATTCTGCTCGACGAAGTCCCAGTTGACGATCTTGCCGAGCACGCTCTCGGCGTAGCGTGGCCGCTCGTTGCGATAGTCGATGTAATAAGCGTGCTCCCACACATCGAGCGTGAACAGCGGCTTCATGCCGTCGTGGACCAGCGGCGTGTCGGCGTCGTGAAGCGAGGTGATCTTGAGCCGATCGCCGTCGAGAACCAGCCACGCCCAGCCGCTTGCGAAATGGTTTACCGCTTCGTCCTGAAGCGCCTTGAGCATGCCTTCGGCATTCCCGAAGCTCTCCTCGATCAATCGCAGCAGGTGACCTCCGGGCTTCTGCCCGTCGGGCTTGGCCAGGCATTGCCAGAAGAAGCTGTGGTTCCACAGCTGCGCTGCATTGTTGAACAGCTTGCTGTCACCCTCCTGCCGGGCCCGCTTCACGACCTCGACCAGAGACCCGCTCCCGCCCTTGGCGGCGAGCAACTGGTTGGTCTTGTCGACATAGGCCTTGTGGTGCTTGCCGTAGTGGAAATCGAGAGTCTCCGCCGACATGACGGGCTCGAGCGCATCGCGCGCAAAGGGCAGTTCGGGCAGATGGAAAGCCATGGGTTTACTCCTCGCTCTGGCGTGTCGCATGAGGAACGGATGAGCGGGCCGGATGCTCCGCCCGCTTACGCAAATGCTTGCGATTGGCCGGTGCACCGCCGTAACAATCGGCCTATTGTCGCAGGTCAACATCGGCAAGGGGGAAATCTGATGGACAAATTCTTTGCGAACCTGTGGGCGGTGGTGGTCGCCGGCTTCATCCTCGCGCTCATCGTCATCGCTCTGCCCGATTATGCGGTGGCGCCGGGCGTATCGTCCTATGGCGTGGCAACCGGGGTGCTCCAGTGGCTCCACGTCCTCTTCGGGATCATGTGGATCGGCCTGCTCTATTATTTCAACTTCGTGCAGACTCCGGTGATGCCTCAGATCGCGGCCGAGCTGAAGCCGGCGGTGAGCAAGCACATCGCGCCCAAGGCCCTCTTCTACTTCCGCTGGGGCGCCGCGCTGACGGTCCTCGCCGGCCTGATCCTCGCCTGGCTCTATGGCGAGCTCGACGCCTTCCACTTCGCTTCCGGCAAGGCGCTGATCGGCATCGGCATGTGGCTGGGCCTGATCATGGCCTTCAACGTGTGGGTCATCATCTGGCCGGCGCAGAAGAAGATCCTGGGGTTGGTCGCCGCGGACGACGCTGCAAAAGCCAAAGCGGCGAAGGCCGGGCTGATCGCGTCGCGCATCAATGTGCTTCTGTCGATCCCGATGCTTCTGTGCATGACCAATTTCCGCTGAGGAGCGGACGCGTCAGCGCGAGCTGGCGTCGAGCAGCTTGTGGCGCTTCAGCGCGTGGCGAAGCTGGTCGTAGCTGAGCCCGATCGCGGCGGCGGTCGCGCGCTGGTTGAAGCGGTTGGCGCCTAGGGCCTCCTCGAGCAGGGCGCGCTCATAGGCGTCGACTGACGCGCGGAAGTCGTCGGTGTCGAGCGGAACCGCCGCGGCAAGCGCCGGCGCGGCCTCGTCTGCGTGCGGTTCGAACGCAGGAGCCTCCGGGGCGTCGCCGTTGCTTTTCGAAGGCGCCGTGCTGGGCGCCCACGGCGAGGCGAAGGGGTCGAACTGCATCGAATCGATCGGCCGCTCCGGGTCTTCCCAGCGATAGACGGCGCGCTCGACGACGTTGCGAAGCTCACGCACGTTGCCGGGCCAGCCGTAGCGCTCCATCTCGGCCATGATCCGTTCGCTGAAACCGGGCCAGTTGGACCATTCGAGCTCGGCGCCCATCCGCCGGCCGAAATGCTCGGCGAGAAGCGGGATGTCGCCCTGGCGCACGCGCAGAGGCGGAAGCGTGATGACCTCGAACGACAGGCGGTCGAGAAGGTCGGCGCGGAACCGGCCCTGCTCCACCAGCGTCGGCAGATCCTCGTTGGTGGCGGCGACGATCCGGACGTCCACCGAAATCGGCCTCGACGCGCCGATGCGGGTGATCTCGCCATATTCAACGGCGCGGAGCAGCCGGTCCTGGGCCGGCGACGACAGGCTAGCAAGCTCGTCGAGGAACAAGGTGCCGCCGTCGGCCTCCTCGAAACGCCCGTGACGGGTCTTCGCGGCGCCTGTAAAGCTGCCCGCTTCGTGCCCGAACAACTCCGCCTCGATCAAGGTTTCCGGCAAGGCCGCGCAGTTCATCACCACCAGCGGCCCCGACCAGCGTGGGCTCAGGTGATGGAGACGCTCGGCGACCAGCTCCTTTCCCGTGCCGCGCTCGCCGATCACCAGCACCGGCCGGTTGAGCGCGGCCGCGCGGCTCGCCCGCTCGATCGCGTCGAGGACGGCATTGCTCTGGCCGACGAAGGTCTCGGTTCGTTCCACGCGCTCTTCTCAAAAATCCGACCGACTGTTGGTGCCAAATACCACCTATTGGCAACAAATTTCGTGCCGATGAACGGCGGATTTTCTAACTTTCTTGAGCTTTCGGAGAATTTTCGAAACTGGCACATCTCCTGCATGGAAAAAGGTACAAAGGGCCCTGAATTGGATTGCGGAGTGCAAGGATGAGTATCTTTTCCCGGACGCGGGATATCTTCGCGGCGAACATGACCGAGCTTCTCGACCGGGCCGAAGACCCGGCGCGGATGATCCGGATGATCATCCTCGAAATGGAGGAGACGCTGGTCGAGGTCCGCGCGAGCGCGGCCAAGACGATCGCCGACGGCAAGGACATGCGCCGGACCCTCGCCCGGCTCGACGAGCTTCAGTCGAGCTGGACGGAAAAGGCCGAGCTGGCGCTAAGCAAGGGCCGCGAGGATCTCGCCAAGGCGGCGCTTATCGAGCGGCAGAAAGCCTCCGACATGGCCGAGGGCCTCAACGAGGAGATCAAGCAGCTCGACGACACGCTCAGGGCATACGAGGTCGACATCGCCAAGCTGCAGGCCAAGCTGCGCGAGGCGCGCGCCCGCCAGAACGCCATTGCCCACCGGCTGGAGAGCGCGGTCACCCGCGCCAGGGCCCGCGAGCTTCTGAACGGCAACCGCACCGAGGATGCGTTCAGCCGCTTCGAGGTGATCGAGCGCCGTGCCGACTTCGCCGAAGGCCGCGCCGAGGCGCTTGGGATGACCGGGCCGAAAAGCCTCGAGGAAGAAATCGCCGAGCTCAAGTCGTCCGAAAAGGTCGATGCCGAGCTCGAAGCCATGAAGGCCGCCATGGCCGCGAAAGGAAAGTAAGTCGCAATGGAAGATATTCTCGTTCCCGTCCTGATCGTGGGCATCCTCTTCATCGGCCTGCCCTGGATCATCTTCCACTATGTCACGAAGTGGAAATCGTCGGCCACCCTGACCGGCGAGGACGAGAAGCTGCTCGACGAGCTTCATGACATGGCCCGCCGCCTCGACGATCGCCTGTGCACGATCGAGCGGATCATGAACGCGGAAAATCCGAACTGGCAGCAGGCCTGCCTCCCGGACTCGGGAACGCCGCTCCACGACGATGTCCTGACCACGACCCGCAGCCGCCGCGGAGAGAAAGCATGAGCAGCCAGCCTCCGAGCCGAACCAAATTCTATCTCGACAAGCGCAACGGCAAGGTCATGGGCGTGTGCGCGGGTCTCGCGGATTATACCGGCCTCGACGTCACGCTCGTCCGAATCCTGCTCATCCTGGCAATCGTCTGCGGGGGTGCGGGAATCCTCATTCCTGCCTATTTCATCACCGGCTGGGTGGCCAACGATCGCCCGCGCGAGCTTCAGGATGCCGACCCCGAGGAGACCAAGTTCTGGCAGGGAGTCCGCCAGTCGCCGTCCCGGAGCGCGCGCGACATCAAGTCCCGCTTCCGCGACATCGACCGCCGCCTCGCCCAGATCGAGCATTACGTCACGATCGAAAACCGCTCGCTCGCCCGCGAGATCGAGCAGCTTCGCTAACTTCAAGACGGGGGTTTAAGTGGATCCGCAACTCGCACAGATATTGCAGTTCGTGGGGGATATCCTGCCGTACGTGGCGGTCATTACCGTCGCCGCAGTGGCGGGCTCCGTCCTCAGCACCTGGCTCAAGATCAAGAACGGCTATCCGCTATCCAACAGCTGGGGGTTTCCGCTCCACCCGAAGACGGACCGCGAATCGGCCGAGCGGATCACGCTTCTGACGAATGAAAATGCACAGCTTCGGGCGCAGCTTGGATCGCTGAACGACCGCCTGCAGACAGTCGAGCGGATCGTCACTGACCAGCCGAGCAGGCTTGCGCGCGACATCGACTCGCTCGTCGACAAGGGAGGACACGCCTGATGGATGGCCCCACCAATGTGATGCTGGCTGCAATCATCATCGGCCTTCCGGTGATCCTGCTGATGCTCATCGCCAGCCGCTACTTCAAGCTGCGCGAAAAGAAGCTGGAGATCGAAGCCAAGCTTGCCGCCGAGAAGGCCGCTCAATATGCGTCACGCTCGATGGAGCTGGAGCAGCGAGTGCGGGTGCTGGAGCAGATCGTCACCGATGCCGGCGCCCAGACCGCAAATCAGATCGAGGCGCTTCGGGAGCGGCGCCTGATCGACAATGGAGAAGCTCGCTAAATGAATCCGTTTGAAATGGTCGCGATCATCGTGGTCGCGGTGACAATCGCTTCGGTGCTGAGAGCGAGATACCGCTCCGGCGGAAGCTCTGAAGGCAATCCGCAGGCGGAAGCCGAGAACCTTCGCCTTCGCGACGACGTGAAGCAACTGAAGGACCGGGTGAGAGTGCTCGAGCAGATCGTCACCGACCGAGGCGCCCAGACCGCGGACCAGATCGAGGCCCTGCGCGAAGGCAACCGCATTAGCGAGAGGAACCAGGCGTAATGGAAGGCGGGCAGGTGATGGTGGTCCTGATCGTCGCGATCGTGATGGTCGCGTCGATTATCAGGGCAAAGTACGGCTATTCGCGCCGCGGACGGTCGATATCCGCCGCGTCGCCGGAAGAGGGCGCCGAGAATTTGCGGCTTCGCGAGGAAGTGAATGCGCTCAAGGAGCGCCTCAAAGTGCTGGAGCGGATCACGGTCGAGAAGGAAAACAGCCTCTCGCGCGAGATCGAGAACCTTCGCGACCGCTAGAAGGCGCCTCTCCCCCCTGCTAGACGCAGTTCATGAGCGGACTGCCGCAACTTTCCGAGATCCTCGACGAATATGAGCTGCTGGAGGGCGAGGACCGCTACCGGCTCCTCATCGATCTGGGCCGCAAGCTCGAACCGATGCCCGAAGCGCTGAAGACCGAGGCGACCAAGGTCCGCGGCTGCTCGGCGTCTGTCTGGGTCTATCCGACGACGAGCGACGATGGCCGGCTGCATTTCCTCGCCGACAGCAATGCGGCAATCACCAAGGGCATCGTCGCGCTGGTTCTTTCGGCGGTCCAGGACAGGCCTGCGAGAGAGGTCGCCCAGACCGATATCGCGGCCGAGCTGGCGCCGTTCGACCTGTCGCGGCAATTGAGCGCCAACCGGACGCAGGGCGTGCCCAACATGATCCAGCTGATCCGCGATACCGCCCGCCGGCTCGCGGCGTGAGCGAGCAAGCCGTATCCGGCTTCGATCCGGATGCCTTTTTCGAGCTCGCCCGGCGGATCGGCCACGGGCGCGCGCTCGGCCTTCAGTTCAAGGAATCGGGCGAGAACTGGGCGGAGCTGGCGCTGCCCTGGCGCGAGGAACTGGTCGGCGTTTCGGAAAGCGGCGTGCTCGCATCAGGAGCGATCGTCAGCCTGATCGATACGGCGAGCGGGACGGCGGTCTGGGTCACGCTCGACAAGTTCGTGCCGATCCTGACCGTCGATCTCCGGCTCGACTATCTTCGCCCGGCCGTGAAAGGCGAAATCATCGTCGCGCGGTGCGAATGCGTGAAGGTCACCCGCCGGATCGCCTTCGTTCGAGGCATCGCCCACGGCGGCGACGAGGCGCGACCGATCGCGCTCAGCGCCGCGACCTTCATGATCAATCGCTAGCGCCCAGCGCAACACGCCTGTCTTCCGCCGCCCTCAACACGTCATAAGCGGCCTTGACCTGCTGGAACCGCTTGGCGGCCTCCTCGTCGCCGGGCTTTAAATCGGGGTGATTCTCTTTCGCCAGCCGCCGGTAGGCAGCCTTGATGCTCTTGAAATCGGTGTCGCTTTCAAGCTCGAGCGAATCCAGCGCCCTCATCTCGTCGCGGCTTCGGCTGTCGTCGCCCGGACCGGCCCATTTCCAGTGCACCGAGCTGCGGAAGCTGCTGGCGCCACTCTCCTCCTCGGCCGCGCGCCTGGCGGCTTCTTCGGGGCTGAGGCCTGCGAAGTAATTCCAGTTCCTGTTGTATTCGGCGGCGTGCTTTTCGCAGAAATACCAGCGCTCGCGGCTGTTCGGTGCCTTGGGAGCGGGCCGATCGCCCGGCTCGTCGCAACCCTCGCGGTCGCACAACCGCACGCGCGCGGCGCTTCGACCGGTCTTGCCGTAGGACCGCCAGCGCGGAAAACCCCAATCGTCCGATCTTTTCTGCTTCGCCATTACTACCCACTAATGGCGCCCCGGACGCCGTTGCAAGAAAATGCGCCAGAGGACCTGTAAGCCGGGTTCTGTACTCCCGCCCAAAAGCGGAAGCGGCGACCATTCGTCTAGCCCCGAACTTGCGCTCGGGGTCAAGCGACCAACCCGGGCGACGAGCCGGAACAAGCTCATATGCCGCCCCTATTCGGTCTTGCACCCGGTGGGGTTTACCGTGCCGTCCCTGTTGCCAGCGACGCGGTGCGCTCTTGCCGCACCCTTTCGACCTTACCCGTCCGAAGACGGGCGGAATTCTTTCTGTGGCACTGTCCCTCGCCCCCGCTCTCGCGAGAACGGCCGGGCGTTACCCGGCACCGTTGTTCCGTGGAGCCCGGACTTTCCTCGCGGAAGACAAGTCTTCCCCGCGGCCGCCCGGCCCTCTGGCCCGGTGAATATGGGTTACTGCGGCCTTGGAAGCAACAAGGACAGCAACTTGGCCCGGCATTCGCCGTCGATGATGCCGTCGATGCGGTCCGGGCGGAATCGGCGCTGGAAGGCGATGACCGCCTTTTGCGGGTCGTCCACGTCATAGCCGAAGCGCTCCAGAGCGAGCAGGAAACCGGCATCGGTCCAGAACGGGTCGACCAGCTCCCTGTTCGGGCTCGGAAGCGCCAGCCGCCGCTTGGCCAGCGCCCCCCACGGGAACAGCTCGCCCGGATCCTCCTTGCGCGCCGGAGCGACGTCGGAATGGCCGACGACATTGCCGCGGCCAATGCCGTGCCGGTCCTTGATGTCGGCGACGAGCGGAATCAGGGCGGCAATCTGCTCGTCGGGAAAGGCGCGATAGCCGAACTCGTGGCCGGGATTGGCGATCTCGATGCCGACGCTCGCAGAATTGACGTCGCTGACACCTCGCCAGCGAGACTTGCCCGCGTGCCAGGCCCGCATCGATTCATCGACCAGGCGATAGATGGTGCCGTCCTCGTCGACGAAATAATGGCAGGACACTTTCGCCTCGGGCGAGGTCAGCCGGTCGAGAGCACCTTCGGCGTCCGGCATGCCCGTGTAGTGGAGAACGATCATCGATACGGGGAGCGCCCGCTCGTCGAAATTGGGCGAGGGCCGCTCGATGAAGTCCATGTGCGACAACGCGCACAGAATTCGCGCCAACTCAAGCCTTTGTGGCGGCTCTCCGATCGCTGGCGCGCTTCTCTACGGGAACGCTGCCGTCGGTGCGGCGATAGAGGCCGCGCGCCTCGATGTCGGCCCCGAAGCGCTCCGTCTGCCCGATCACGGTCTCGCCGGCACCGAGCATCAACCACCCGTCGGCGGCCAAAGCGGAGGCGATCCGGTCGAAAGCCATCCGCCTTTTGTCGCCGGTCAGATACAGAAGCACGTTGCGGCACAGGACGATGTCGAACTCGCCTGGATGCGGCGGCCCTTCGAGCAGATTGTGGACCTGGAAACGGATGCTCTTGCGCAGGGCCTCGACTGCCCGCCAGCCGCCTTCCTGTTCCTCGAACCAGCGGATCGTCTGGTTGATGCCGAGCCCGCGTTGCACCTCGAACTGGGTGTACAGGCCGTTGCGAGCGCGATCGACGACCGTCGAGGAGACGTCGGTCCCGAGCAGGTCGATCGTCCAGCCCCGCCATTTGTCCGGGTCGTCGGCGAACAGCATCGCAAGCGAATAGAGCTCCTGTCCCGTCGAGCAGCCGGCCGACCAGATCCGGATCTTGCGAGTCGAATGACGCTTGGTCGCCAGTTGCGGGAGCGCGTGGCGAGCGAGCAGATCGAACGGCGCTCGGTCGCGGAAGAAATAGGTTTCGTTGTTCAACAGCGCCTCGACCACCTGGTTGGAAAGTCCCGGCTCCTTGCCCATCACAAGGATTGTGATCAGCTCGTCGAGAGTGGAAATGCCGCGCTCGCGAAGCAGCGCCGACAACGCCGTCTCGATCCGCCAGCGCCGGTTCATCGTCAGCTGCTGCCCGGTGCGCGCCTCGAGCAGCCCGGCAAGAATTCGGCTCGAGCTGTCGCTTACCTGCACGCTGCGTCTCCGACTCGCGACGCCACCCGCCGCCCGATCTTCTCCGGCGACATCACAGCGCATGCCAGCCCCGCCTCTATGACGGCGCGCGGCATTCCCCAAACGGCGCAACTCGCCTCGTCCTGGGCAAGCACGGAGCCTCCGCGGGCAACCAGCTTCGATGCCCCTTCGACGCCATCGCGGCCCATTCCGGTGAGGATGACGCCCACTGCCGCGACTCCGAATTCAGCCCCTGCCGAAGCAAGCATCGGGTCGACCGACGGAAGGCAGCCGCTCGGTGCGGGATCGCGGAGCAGCTTCACGAAATGGCCGTGCTCCGACGATTCCACCGTCAGGTGCGCGTCGCCCGGGGCAAGGATGATGCGGTCGGGAAGGAGCTTCATCCCGTCCTCGCCGACCAGCGTCTCGCGGCCGGCGGCAATGCCGAGCTGCCGGGCGAACACCGGCATGAACGGCGAGGGAAGGTGCTGGGTGACCAGAATGGGCACTCCGATCTTCGGCGGGAGCGCCTGGAACAGGGCGGCAATTGCGTGAATTCCGCCCGTGGATGCACCGATTGCGAGCAGCCCGAGCGGGTCCGCCGACATTGCGCGCAGCGGGCCGTAGCCCTGCAAGCGAATCGGCTCGGGAAGCGGAGGCTGGTCGTCGGCAAATCCGATCGCTTTCAGCCTGGTGAGAAGCACCTCGGCGAAGCGGCCGTTGAACCGGCCGGTGCCCGGCTTAGGCATTGCGTCCGCGGCCCCGAGGGCAAGCGCCGCGACCGTCTGCGCAGCGCCATCGTCGGCAACGGAAGAGACGATCATCACCCGCGCGCCGGCGGCGGCTTCGAGGATCCTGGGGATCATTTTGAGACCGCCCGCTCCGGGCATCTCGAGGTCGAGAAGGACGATATCGACCTTCACCGCGTGCAGCGCGTCGATCGCATCCTCGGCCGTTCCGGCAACGGCGGCGATTTCGAAGCCGTCATCGCTTTCCACCATCCGCGACAGGACCGCCCTGGCGATCATCGAATCGTCGACGATCATCAGGCGGATCCGACGCCGCTTCGGCTCTCCGCCTCGGTGGCGATCCCGCGATTTTGCGAGCGCCCGCTCCACGGCCGGCTCTTATGCGACGCCGACGAGCTGAAGCTTTACGTGAAGCGTCTCTCGATCGAAGGGTTTCATCACATATTCGTCGGCACCGGCCTCGAGCGCCGCGCGGATATGCGCCATGTCGTTCTCGGTGGTGCAGAAGACGACCTTGGGCTGGTCGCCGTGGCCGCGCTGGCGGAGCAGGCGGAGGAACTCCATCCCGCTCATCACCGGCATGTTCCAGTCGAGCAGGACGACGTCCGGCATCTTCTGTTCGCAGCGCGAAAGCGCTTCCTGGCCGTCGCCGGCTTCCTCGACCTCGAACTCGAGAGTCTCCAGGATGTGGCGGGCAACCTTGCGGATCACCTTCGAGTCATCGACGATCAAACAGCTCTTCATGCTTCCGGCTTCCCCGCTGAATTGCCGATCATGTACTAGCTAACGGTAACCAAGCCCTTAAGCCGCACGGGCTTCGACTCCCGAAACGAGCGCTTCGACGTCGATCAGAAGCAACGGGCCGACTTCCGTCTCCACCATTCCCTTGGACACGCGCTCCCAGCCGTCGCCCATCGCGGCTCGAACCGGGGACGGCTCGCCCAGAGTCTCGACGACGTCTTCGACGACATCGACGATCAGCGCATAATGATGGCCGTCGAGCTCGACCACGGCCGCCTCGCGAATGCCATCGGACGTGTCGCTCGTCCCGAGCTCGAGCGAGCGCATGCAGTCGATGACCGTCAGCACCCGGCTCCTCAGCGCGGACAGGCCGGCAACATGCGGCGCCGCCCTCGGCACCGGGATCAAGGTGTCGAGCTCGACCACCGATTCGACGGCCGCCGCCGGAAGCGCCACTCGCTGCCCGGCGATGGTGACGATGAGCAGAAGCTCGTTCATCAGCGTTTCCCTCCAGCCGACTTCAGCGCCATCAGAAGCCCCGCGCGGTCGTAGCGATAGATGCTGTCATCGCCCTTGCCTGCCCCTTCGGGGTCGGAGCGCAAGACGATGGTCCGCGCGCCCTTGCCTGCCTTTTTCGGCTCCGACGTAATGACCAGGTCCGCCTCGCCGTCATGCTCGTCGCCGACAACCCGATAACCGACCGCTTCCACGATCGGCCTGAGCATGTTCTGCATCCACGGATCGCCACTCGGAAGACGGCAGAGCGGCTGCTCGCCGGTCGCGGATGCGCTCGATCCGAGATGGTGGGCGAACAGCCAGTGCGCGTCGACCAGCTCGGCGGGTTCCCCCGCAATGAGCGTGACTCCGCTGATCTCCGCGGGATTCTCGGCCGGGATGACCGCATTTTCGATCGTCGACAGGTCGATGACTTCGCTAAAGGCGTAGCCGATCTCATGCTTGCCGTCGTTCAGCCGGAAGACCCGCACCTTCTCCTTGCCAAGATCGCCATTGATTCCCCCGAGCGGCAGGATCGCTCCGCCAAGCTGGACTCGAAGCTGGCCAGCGCCCGGCTTGATCGCCTTGGCCGGCACTTCCTCGATTCGGTCGACGACTGCCAGGCGAAGCGCCCGGCGGGCTCCGTCGAGACCGCGGAACAGGAGGACGGATACCGATTTCGCGCTGGTGGTAGCCGGGCCCTCGGCAACGCGCGCCGTCCGGTCATGCGTCTCGAGCTTGATTCCGCCGACTTCGGCAAGGCCCGACGGGTCGAACAGAAGGATGGGGCTGCCGTCGTCGGCGAGCGTGGTTCCAGCATAAAGGCCGGTCGCCATCACCTGGGGAGCGGCGGGCTTCACCACCAGCTCCTCATGATCGTGAATGCGATCGACGCCGAGCGCATAGACATCGCCGCCCGCGGGCCGGAGCACGACGAGATTGCGGTCTTCCGGCGCGACTGCGCTTTCGAGCCCGAGGATATCGGCAAGAGCGACTTCGGGAACCCTCTTGCCGCGGATGGTCGCGACCCCTGCCCCGCCGAGGCTGTCCAGCGTCACCGATTCGCCGTTGGCGCGGACGATCTCGACGATTGCCGAGCGGGGGATCGCGAAATGCTGCGATCCGATCGAAACCGTCAGAGCCGGGATGATGGTCAGGGTCAGCGGCACACGAAGGGTCATTCGGGCGCCCTCGCCGGGCGTGCTATCGACCTCGACGATCCCGCCGATCCGCTCGACGTTCGAGCGGACCACGTCCATGCCCACGCCGCGGCCGGAGATCGCCGTCACTTCCTTGGCGGTGGAAAGCCCCGCTTCGAAGATCAGGGCCAGCTGCTCGCGCGGCGCCAGCTTCGCGGCATCCTGCTTGTCGACGATTCCGGATGCGATGGCCTTTTCGACCAACCTGCCGCCGTCGATGCCGCGGCCATCGTCCTGGATGTCGATCAGGATCTGGTTGCCCGACTGGCGCGCCGATACGGCCAGGATTCCGATTTCGCGCTTTCCCGCCTTCAACCGCTCCGCGGGCGTCTCGATGCCGTGGTCGACGGCGTTGCGGATGATGTGAGTCAGCGGATCGCGGATCATCTCGATCATCTCGCGATCGAGCTCGACATCGCCGCCCTCGATATCGACCAGGACCTGTTTTCCAAGCTCGGCAGACAGGTCGCGCACCATCCGCGGCAGCGCCACGAACAGATTTTCGATCCGCTGCATTCGGGTGCGGGTGATCGCGTCGCGCATCTCCGCGATGATCGCCGACAGGCGCTCGAACGCCCCGTCCACCGACACGTCGGTGGGCGTTTCGCGAAGCCTGCGCGCAAGTTCGTTCCTCGCCAGCACCATGTCGGAGACGGTACTCATCACCCGGTCGAGAAGCTCCACCGACAGGCGGATCGTGCGCGGCGCCGACCCCCTCGCCTGCTCGGCCAGGGCCGTCGCAACCGGTGCCGCTGCGCCCTCGGCGCCAGGCACGAGCGCGTCGATGAGCGCGCTGTCGTCGCCTTCGGGCAAAGCGTCGCCCGCTTCGATAATGGCAATCATCTCGGCAATTCGGTCGATGACCGCGAGAACCGCGCTGACCAGCAGCGCGTCGGGCTGCCGGCGGCCGGCGCGAACGTCGGCAAGCGCGTCTTCCGCAGCATGGCTGAGCGCCTCGAGCCGCGGGAAGTCGAAGAAGCCGCAATTGCCCTTGACGGTGTGGACGAACCGGAAAATGCAATCCAGCCGTCCACGGTCGTCGGGATTCGCTTCCCACGCGACGATCTCGCCGCCGAGAGCCTCGAGCATCTCCCTCGACTCCGCAACGAAATCGGCAATCAGATCGTCCATTGGCGAAGCTGCCCCCAAGCCGGAATTCAACCGGCCTTATGGCGGGCAGGAGTTAACGCCCCGTTAGCTGTGTCCGGGAAGAGCGGCTCCGATCACGAGCACGTCGTCGGACGGCCGGCTGAGCTGGATTTCCCCGCCGGCTTCGGCGGCGAGGCTGTGCGCCAGCCACGCGCCTGCGGTTCGCGCCTCCATCGCTGCGTCGGCACCTTTCAGCAAGGTCTCGCGGATACTGTCGTCGAGCGCGATGCGCGGTCCTTCGGCGCGGATCGCGATTTCCACGCCGCCGTCCTTCTCCACGCCGATGTCCAGCCGGCCGCCGCGAACCAGGGCGTCCGCGGCAATCAGCGCCAGGTTCAGGAGAAGCTTGGTTGCGCTCTTCGACAGCCTGTCGTCGGAAACCATCCAGTCGAGCTCGATCTTGCGGTCGCCGCCGAGCAATCCGTCGAGGGCAGCCCGGGCTTCCTTCGTGTCCACGCCATCCCCGAAGCCGCCCGCAGCTCCGAACGCCAGCCGGAAGAACTTGAGCTTGTTCGCGGTCGCCCGCGCGCTGTCCGACAACAGCTCCATGCAGCGGTCGCGCATGTCCGGGTCCTGCTCGTCCGCCATCAGCTCGATGCCGTTGTTAAGCGCTCCGACGGGCGACATCAGGTCATGGCAAAGGCGGGAGCAGAGAAGGCTCGCAAGATCGACGGAATCCATGGCGGGCTGAATGCGGCAGCTCCGGCGCAAGCGCAAGGCGATGACGCTCTTAATGCATTGACTTCGGGTTTCCCGATTGGCCAACCAGAACCTCCCCGGCAGCGGAGCTGATGGGGAGGGGGACCGTGCAGCAAAGACTGCACGGTGGAGGGGCCACCGCCATGCGAGCAACTGCCCGGTCGATGGCTTCCGCAAGACGTCTGCGACGGCAGCTCAGCCTTCCGGAGATGTTGCTGTGGCGCGTCCTGCGCCTAAACCGCCGCCAGCTGCGTTTCCGCAAGCAACATGCGATCGGGCCGTTCGTCGCCGATTTCTACTGCCCGGCGGCAAAGACGGTCATCGAGATCGACGGCGCGGTTCACAACGAGAGTCAGGAAGCCGACGGCAGGCGCGACGCATACATGGCCTCTCTCGGCCTGACGGTCATCCGCGTGCCCGCAGCGGAAGTCCTCGCCGATCCCGAGGGTATGGCCGACGCCGTCTATCGCCTTTGCGGGAACGCCGCTGGCCCCTCCACCACTCAGCCTGACGGCTGAGCGGTCCCCCTACCCATCGGCGGTTCTGAAGGGTTCGCTTTCGACCCAAATCAGACGCTGAAAAAGCTGTCCTACAGCGCCAGCGATGAGATAACTGCTTCGCCTCCTTTTGACCTTGGAGTTGTCGCCCGGAACTGTGTCCGGGGGACACAGGAGGAGGACAAATGTCCGAACAGAAACGCATTCCCTCCGAAGGACTTGCCGGGGGCAGCTCCTCGCGGGAAATCACCTTCACGCCAGTGCCCGTCCGCCCGCGCCACGACGGTTGGACGGCCGAGCGGCAAATCGCCTTCGTCGAGAAGCTGGCCGACTGCGGCAGCATCAGCGCCGCCTGCAAGCACGTCGGGATGAGCCGCGAATCCGTTCGAAAGCTGCGCCGGCACTCGCTCGGCGGCTCGTTCCGCGACGCCTGCGACGCCGCACTCGACTGCAGCTATTCCGACCTCGAGGAAGCGGCGCTGGAGCGCGCCAGGAAGGGCGTCGCGAGGCCCGTCTTCTACAAGGGCGAGCAGGTCGGCGAATGGCGCCATCATGACGAGCGACTGACCATGTTCCTTCTGCGCTTCCGCCGCCGCCACCGCTTCGGCCCCGAGGCGGACGAGCTGCCGCCTCCGGTTGTCGACGTCCCCGGCATCGACCCGGACGCGCAGATCCCGTTCGACCCCGAAGACCGGCTCGCCGGGCAACTCGAAGCGCTCGAGTTCGCGCCCGAGCCGCTTCCCGGCGAAGTTGAGCTGTGGCCGGAAGCGGATGCTGACCAGCGATGACCGCCTCGCGCATGCGCTCGCACGCGCGCAGCCACTGCCAACTTTGGCAACTTCCGGCCGCACAGACGACGCTCGCCGCCGCGCTTGAACGGCCGTTTCCCAATCCCAATATCCTGTTTGTGGGGGGATCGCAGACAATCGAGGTGAAGCTCGAGCCGGCGCATTCCGGCTGGCGGCTCGACCGCGCGCTTGCAGCCGCCGTTCCGACGTTGTCGCGGGAGCGGCTGAAGGCACTGATCCGCTCCGGCAGCCTCACTTCCGGCGAGACCGCCGTTCGCGATCCGGCGACCAAGGTCCGGGGAAACGAGCATTTCCGGCTGGAAGTGCCGCAGCCGGAGCCCGCGCATAACGAGCCTCAGGACATTCCCCTCTCGATCGTCTTCGAGGATCCGCACCTGCTGGTCGTCGAGAAACCCGCCGGACTCGTCGTCCACCCAGCCGCGGGTAACCGCGACGGCACTTTGGTGAATGCACTTCTTCACCATTGCGGTGCTTCGCTGTCGGGCATCGGCGGCGTCGCGCGCCCCGGGATCGTCCACCGGATCGACAAGGACACGTCCGGCCTCCTCCTCGTCGCCAAGACCGACGTCGCCCACGAGGGTCTCGCCAGGCAATTCGCCGCTCACAGCATCGAGCGCAAGTATCTGGCAATCGTCTCGGGCGTGCCGAAGACCGGCGAAGGCAGCATCGATGCGCCCCTCGCCCGCTCGTCCGCCAACCGCAAGAAGATCGCAGTCGTCGAAGATGGCCGTGGAAAGCGGGCGGTGACACACTGGAAGCGCCTCGAAATCCTGAACGACGCGGCGCTGGTCGAATGCTCGCTGGAAACGGGGCGGACTCACCAAGTGCGAGTCCATATGGCTTCGATCGGGCATCCGTTGCTCGGAGACCCGGTTTATGGTAGATCGAAGAGCCACCGCGACCTGTTGAAAAGCCTCGGTTTCGACCGTCAGGCTTTACACGCGGCTCGCCTCGGCTTTACCCATCCCGTAACGAAGCACCGCCTGTCGTTCTCTAGTGGCATGCCAGCGGACATGCAGGAACTGTTCAACCACCTTGGTGTATAAGAATGAAAGGCCAGGCGCCCAGAAAGAAGCGTCGGCCCAGGGAGAAGGATCGAATGGCAGCACGTTCTGGCGGAATCGTCTCGATACCCGCTTCTGGCGGGGAAGCGGGGCTCAACCGCTATCTCGCCGAAATCAAGAAATTCCCGATCCTCGCTCCCGAGGAGGAGTTCATGCTGGCCAAGCGCTGGCGTGAGCAGGGCGATACCGAAGCGGCCGCCAAGCTGGTCAATTCGCACCTTCGCCTCGTCGCGAAGATCGCCATGGGCTACCGCGGCTACGGCCTGCCGGTCAGCGAGCTGATCAGCGAAGGCAATATCGGCCTGATGCAGGGCGTGAAGAAATTCGAGCCCGATCGCGGCTTCCGCCTCGCCACCTATGCGATGTGGTGGATCCGCGCCTCGATCCAGGAATTCATCCTGCGCAGCTGGAGCCTCGTCAAGATGGGCACCACGGCGGCGCAGAAGAAGCTGTTCTTCAACCTTCGCCGGATGAAGAACCAGATCGATGCGTTCGAAGAAGGCGACCTCAAGCCCAAGGACGTGACCAAGATCGCCACCGATCTTGGGGTGACCGAGGACGAGGTCATCTCGATGAACCGCCGGATGGCGATGGGCGGCGACACCTCGCTCAACGTCTCGCTGAAAGGCGACGAAGGCGGCGAAAGTCAGTGGCAGGACTTCCTGGTCGACACCGGCCCGTTGCAGGACGAGCTGATCGCCGAGGACGAGGAGAGCCGGGTCCGCCACGACCTGCTGATGGACGCGATGGAGGGGCTCAACGAGCGCGAGCGCCACATCCTGACCGAGCGCAGGCTGACCGACGATCCCAAGACCCTGGAGGAGCTGAGCCAGGTCTATGGAGTGAGCCGCGAGCGAATCCGCCAGATCGAGGTCCGCGCGTTCGAGAAGCTGCAGGCAGGCCTGATCAAGCTCGCCGGCGAGAAAAAGCTGCTCCCAGCCGCCTAGTCCGTCTTCACGTCTGGAGCTTTCGGAGTCGCCTCCGCGATGGACGGCGCCTCGCTTCTGGGAGTCTCGTCGCTGTCCGCGACATTGTCGGCGGCCCAGGCGCCGCGCCTGCCCATCGGAAGCGGCTTGCCGGTCGTGCTGTCGCGGGCCGTCTGGTGCTCGATCTCGCTGTTGAGCTCGCCTCCGAACACCAGCGCATAGGCCGACAGGTAAATCCAGGTCAGAAGCACGACCACCGTCCCCAGCGAGCCGTAAGTGGCGCTGTAGTTGGCGATGTTCGTGACATAATAGCTGAACAGGCTGGTCAGGGCGATCCACGCACCCCCGGCGAACAGCGATCCGGGCGTAATCCACTGCCAGCGCGCCTCCTCGCGTGACGGTGCGAACCGATAAAGCGTCGCCGCGACTGCCGCTGCGAGGAAGCCGAGGCTGATCAGGCCCGCAATTCGGGTCGCCGAAATTGCCGCGTCGGAGGCATTCGGAAACAGCCGGCCGAGGAAGGTGAGGACCGTCATCGCGGCAAGACCGGCAATCGCGATGACGACGGCGATGACCGTCATCGCGATGGTGATCAGGTAGAAATGCAACAGGCTGCGCTTCTCCTTTTCCGAATAAGCGATGTTCAGCGCAGTCACGATCGCCCCGGCGCCATTGGTCGCGCCGTAGAGCGCAACCAGCAGCCCGACGATGATTCCGATGCCCTTGGTTTCCTTCGAGCTCTTGATCGCGCCGAGAAGCTGCTCCGCGATCAGCTTGGCGACATCCGCGGGAAAGATGGACGCCAGCATCTGGAAGTCCTCGACGACCTTCTGCGGATCGGCGAGCAAGCCGTAGGCAAGGACGATCAGCCCGAGCAGCGGCACGATCGCCAGGAATCCGTAGTAAGCGACCCCCGCGGAAACGAGACCGACATTGTCCTGCCAAGTTCGCTTCCAGGTCCTCGAAGCGATGGCCTTCCACGCCGCCCATGGCATTTGCCAGGGCGACCCGGCGCGATGCCCTTTGCTGTCGGCTGCGGTTTTCGATTTCTTCGGCATCAGGCGAAGAAAACTTGAGGCGAAGCGCTGTTCCGGGGGGCTTGCCTTCGCCGGGATTGTGGTCGACGCTGTTCGTTTCGAAGAGCGCCGCGAGCGCCTTCACGCGACTCGGGCGCCCGTACGAAACGGACGAGAGGAGAGTCGCATGCCCACCACCAACGGCGCTAAAACCAACGGCACTCGAGTGATCGCGCTGGTCGGACCGGCCGGCGCGGGGAAGACCAGCCTTGCCGAGGCGATGATCTATGCCGCCGGGGCGACCGACCGTCACGGCTCCGTTGGAAACGGCACCAGCATCGGCGATTCGAGCCCGGAAGCTCGCGCTCGCGGCGGATCGACCGAGCTCAACCTCTACAATTTCGATTATCTCGGCGATCGTTTCGCGCTGATCGACGCGCCCGGTTCGGTCGGCTTTGCCGCCGACGGCTCGCGAGCGATCGCCGTCGCCGATCTCGCCATCGTCGTCGTCGATCCCGATCCGGCGCGAGCTCCGCTCGCTGCACCCGCGCTTCGGGCGCTCGACGAGCATGGAATCCCGCACATCATCTTCGTCAACCGGATCGACCAGGCGCACGGACGCATTCGCGACCTCCTCTCCGCGCTCCAGCCGATCAGCGTGTCGCCGCTGATTGCCCGGCAGATCCCGATCCGCGAAGGCGAGAAGATTACCGGTTTTGTCGACCTCGCTCTCGAAAGGGCCTTTCAGTACAACGGCAAGGACAGCGAGCCGATCGACATTCCGGGCGATGTCCAGGAGCGCGAGCACGAAGCGCGCAACCAGATGCTGGAGCAACTCGCCGACCATGACGACGAGCTTCTCGAGCAATTGGTGATGGAGCAGAGCCCGAGCCGCGACCGAGTGCTCCAGGACCTTGCCCGCGAAACCGGCGAGAGCCTGGGAGTCCCGGTGCTGTTCGGATCGGCCGAAAGCGGCTGGGGCATCGGCCGGCTGATGAAGGCGCTCCGCCACGAAACGCCTGCGCCCGACGGCGCCGCGGCGCGGCTCCAGGTCAGCGACCCGGCGCTTTACGTGTTCAAGGTCAGCAATGGCGGAACCGTCGGCCGGCTCGCTCTCGCCCGCGCTCTGGGCGGCCGAATCAGCGAGGGCTCCGACCTCAAGACCGGCGCCGGCGCGACCGCTCGCCTCGGCGCCCTGTTCCGGATGCAGGGCGAAAAGACGCAGAAGGTCTCCGAAGCCGCCAACGGCGATGTCGTCGCGGTGGCCAAGATCGACTCCGTCAAAGTCGGCGAGTGGCTGAGCAGCGGCACCGTCCCGCCGCCGGCGGAGGTTCATTATCCGTCACGCAATTGTGCGCTCGCGATCGAACCTGCCGACCGAAAGGACGACGTGAAGCTCTCGGGCGCTCTCCACCGACTGCTCGAGGAGGATCCGGCACTGATCCTGGAGCAGGACGAAGGCTCGCACGAGATGCGGCTTCGCGGAGTCAACGACGAGCATTTGAAGACCGTCATCGCCCGGCTGAAGCGCCGCTACGGGGTCGAGGTGAAATCGCATGCTCCGACGATCGGCTACCGCGAATCCATCCGCAAGCCGGTGACCCAGAAGGGCCGCCACAAGAAGCAGTCGGGCGGCCACGGCCAGTTCGGCGACGTCGTCATCGAAGTGAAGCCGCTGCCGCGCGGCTCAGGCTTCCAGTTCAGCGAGAAAATTACCGGCGGCGCGATACCCAAGCAGTGGATTCCCGCGGTCGAGGAGGGCGTGCGCGAGGCAATGGTCAAAGGCCCGCTCGGCTTCCCTGTCGTCGATGTCGCCGTGAACCTGACCGACGGAAGCTATCACAGCGTCGACAGCTCCGAGCTCGCGTTCCGCCTTGCGGGTCGTCTTGCCATGGCGGAAGCTCTCGCCACCGCGCATCCGCACCTGCTCGAGCCGATGCACAAGGTGACGGTCGTCTGCCCCTCGAGCGCGACCAGCAGGGTCAGCTCGGCGGTCGCGAGCAGGCGTGGCCAGATGCTCGGAATGGGCCCGCGCGACGGCTGGAGCGGATGGGACAGAATCGAGGCGATCCTGCCCGAAGCGGAGCTGGACGGGCTCGAGGCGGAGCTTCGCTCCCAAAGCCAGGGCCTCGCGAGCTACGAGGCTGAGTTCGACCATTTGGCCGAGCTCAATGGTCCGCTTGCCGACAAGATCGTCCAGCAGCGGGTGCCCGAACCGGCTTAGCCGTTGGCAATTACGGGGTCGGCTTCGCCCATCGGGGATGGCAAACGTACATGTCGTGCAGCATGTGCGTCTGCATCATGTACATGATGATCTTGTTGGAGCTTCGTCGCAGCCGCCTGAGCGCGGGGACCCGCTTCCACTCCGGAACTCTCGCCAGCAGGCTGATGAGCCGATACGCCGGATAGGAGAAGATCCGCGAGCGTTCGAATGCCTCTCTCGACAGGTGGTGACGCAGCTTTCCAGTCAGTTTTCGATCGACTCCGTGGAAGTCGATCGGATCGCTGGTGAACATGAAGCCCCGCTTCGGCCGCAGCCTCAGGTCGTCGGGTATTATGCCTATTGCCGCATCGCGAACGACCGCTTTTTCCAGGCCATTGCGCATCTTGAAATCCACCGGAATCGCCTTGGCTACGTCGTAGAGCTTGTGATCGAGAAACGGCACCCGCACCTCCAGCGAATGAGCCATTTCCACGCGATCGCCGAGGAAGCCGAGAATATCGACCGGCATTTCGGAGATTCTCGTTTCTTGCACAGCGTTGATCACCGGCTTTGCGGGGTCGGCGGGGACATGGGCCGCACGCGCTGACTTAAGCCGGGAGCGATGCGCCTTGTGAACCAGCCGCAGCGAAAGCCTTCGAAGGACCGCGCCTCTTATCCCGCCGAGATCCAGCCGCCTCAGGCGCGCAGAGTCGGTGCGCCCGTTCGAGCTTCCCTTGCGTGTGTCACGGATCGCGTTGCGGAAGAAGGCACGATAGCCAAGGAAAACCTCGTCCGCCCCCTGCCCGTTCAGGACAACGGTCACATGCTTCCTGGCCGCGTTCGACAGGAGGAACTTGCCCACTGGCGCCAGCGACACGAACGGCAGTTCCGTGGACCAAAGGCAGTCCTCGAGATTGTCCCAGAGCATCGCCTTGGTGACCGCGAGCTCATGATGATCGGAATCCATGAGGGCCGAGGCCCTGCGCGCGAACTCCTCCTCGTTCTTTTCGCTGTCGACGAACGAAATCGAGAAGGAGTGGAAGCGCGAGTTGAGGTTCCGCTTCATGAGCGCGCCCACGAACACGGAATCGAGGCCGCCGCTCAGATACAGTCCGACCGGCACGTCCGCTCGCAGGCGGAGCCGAACGGCTTCGTCGAGTTCATCGAGAACGACGCGCGCCCACCGCTCCGGAGCAGCGCCGAAAGGCGGGGACACCGGCTCGGCCGTTTTGAAGGGGATTTCGGGCGACCAATATCGGCCGAGGGTCATTTGATGGCTGTCGAGGTCGATCGTCATGAAGCAGGCGGGTGGAACATGTTCGATGCCTTCGAACGGAAACAGCATCCGCTCGGGATCATGGTTGGCCATCGGATCGAGCGCCGTCACATCCAGCTTCGGCTCGACAAGGCCGCTGGCGAAAATCGCCTTCATCTCGGATGCGAAGACGAAGCCGTCGGCGAGCCTGGAGAAATAGAGCGGCTTGATTCCGAACCGGTCGCGAGCGACGATCAGGCGCCGCTTCGCACGGTCGTAGAGGAGAAAAGCGAACTCGCCCCTCAGATGCTCGAAGCAGCCGAGGCCATGCTCCTGGTAAAGATACAGGATGATTTCGGAATCACTCTTGGTCCTGAACCGGTGCCCCTTCGCCTCCAGCTCGCCGCGGATCCGTTCGAAATCGTAGAGTTCACCGTTGCAGATCAACGTGAGATTGCCGTCCTGGCTGTGAAGCGGCTGGTCTCCGGTCTTGATGTCGATGACGGCGAGGCGCGTATGGACGAGGGACAGCAGGGCGGAATCGTCGACGAAGACACCTTCGCCATCGGGGCCGCGATGCCGCAGGACGTCCAGCACCCTTCCCACCGCCTCTTGCGAAAGGGCATGACCCACCGCAGCGAAAATCCCGCACATGCCTTTGCTCCGGCGGTCGCGATTGACGCCATTCAATTAGGTGCGGGCGTGGGCGACGGCAATCGAATTGAGAAAAGTTCAGCCTGCGGTGAGCCATGCCGCGCACGGACTAGCGACAGCCGTTTCACTTTCGCTTAATCGCCGCAACATGCGTCATTGGTTCAAGGACGAGCATATGCGGTCGCTGCTGAAGAACAGCAGCTATCTTGGCGCGTCCCGGGCGGTCGCGGCGGTGGCGTCGCTGATCACCCTCGCCTTTACCGGCCGAGCGCTGGGCGTCGAGATGTTCGGGCTGCTGATCCTCATCCATTCCTATGTCGAGGCGGCCAGCAGCCTGACCAAGTTCCAGTCGTGGCAGCTCGTCGTCCGCTACGGCGGCGACATCCTCCTCACCGACGATCCGACCGACTTCAAGACGGCGACGGGATTTGCGCTCGGCCTCGACCTCGCCAGCGGCTTCGTCGGCATGGTCGTGGCGATGGTGCTGCTGCCCTTCATCGCTCACTGGTTCGGGATTCCGGACAAATATCTGACGATAGCGGTCCTCTATTGCCTGCTCCTCCCAACCATGGCGTCGCTGACCGCGAGCGGGGTCCTTCGAGCGCTCGACCGCTTCGACCTCATCAGCTGGTCGGGGTCGCTCTACCCAATTCTTCGAGCAATCATCGTCGCCATCGCCTGGTTCCTCGAGTGGCCGTTCGAAGCCTATGTCGCCATCTGGTTCGTGACCGACCTGATCGGCGACCTCTACCTCGCGTTCCTGACCTGGCGCGAGCTTAGGCGCCGCGGCCTGCTCAAGGGAATCCGGCCGATCCTTTGGCCGAAATCGCTTCCAGGGGCGTGGCGGTTTGCGATCCACGTCAACCTGACCGCCAGCCTGATGGGCGCCTGGGGACCGATCGCGAGGCTGATCGTCGGCGGCCTTCTCGGGCCAGCTGCGGCGGCGCTGTACCGGATCGCCTCCAACCTCGCCGATGCCGTGCAGAAGCCGACGGACCTGCTGAGCCGCGCTTATTATCCCGAAGTGGCGCGGATGGATCTTTCGAGCAAGAGGCCGTGGAAGCTGATGCTTCGCGGCTCCGCGCTGGCGGCGAGCGTCGGAGTTGCCGCGATCCTGATCATGATCGTCGCGGGACGGCCGCTCATCGAGCTGATCTTCGGCGAGAGCTTCGTCGGTGCCTATCCGCCTCTGATGGTGCTGATGCTGGTCGCGCTGCTGCTTGTGATCAGCTTTCCGTTCGCGCCGATGCTCTACGCGCTCGACCGGCCGGATGCGCCGCTGTTCGCGCGAATCGTCGGGACCGTCCTTTATCTTGTGATCGTCGCGCCCTTCACCTGGCAGCTCGGCTTGAACGGGGCCGCCATCGCCTTCGTCATCGGCAATGCGGCGATGGTGGCAGTTCTCGCGATCCAGCTGAGGAATGAATACACACGGGTGCGCGGCTGGTGAGCTTCCCCCGCATCTGGGTCATTCCGGGCAACCGGCCGGGCGACGATGCGCAGGTCTACGCGCTCGCCGAGGAGCTCGGGCTGCCATTCGAGACGCGGGCCCTGCGGTTTAACTGGCGGTTCTGGCTGAGCGGCAAATACCAGCGCGCAAGCCCGGTCGCGGTCGAACGGCAGCTTCGCGAAAAGACGATCGTTGCGCCGTGGCCCGACCTCATCATCATGGTCGGCAGGCGCGCCGTTCCGACCGCACTGTGGGTGCAGGCGCAAAGCGGCGGCAGGACTCGCCTGGTGTTCGTCGGTCATCCGCGAGTTCCGCCGGAAACTTTCGACCTGGTGTTCACGACACGGCAGTATCTCACCCCCACCGGCCGATCGATGCGGCTGATGCCGCTGGCGATGAGCCGGTATCGCGAGCCGCCGAGCGCGAGCCGGCGGGAAGCGGGCTGGCTTGCGAGCCTGCCACGCCCGCGCCTGCTGCTGATGCTGGGCGGGAAGACGCGCCACTGGTCCATGCGCCCCAGGTTCGTTGCACGCCACGCGGAGAAACTGGCGAGGAGGGCGGCGAACGCCAACGGCTCCCTCATTGTCGCGAGAAGCGCGCGAACGAGCGAGGAGGCGCTGAACGAAGTGGAGCGCCGTCTCGACGCGGCAGCGTGCGAGTGGCGCGTCGTCCGCGACGAATTTCCGCGCTTTCCAGTGCTGCTCGCCGACTGCGACGAGCTGTACCCGACCGCTGACAGCATTTCGATGATTTCGGAATCCGCCATTACCGGGAAGCCCGTCGGGATCGTTCCGATCGAGATGAACTGGATCGGCAGGATCGCGCTTGGCCGCGCGGTCGTCGACAGCAGCCCGAAGCGGGACTTGCGGCGGTTCTGGAACCACCTGATCGAAAAGAAGCTTGCCGGCTGGATCGACAAGCCGCTCGCAAGCGCAACGCCCAATCCCGTCGTCGCCGCTGCCAAAGAGGTCCGCACACTGCTCGAATCCGGCTTCGGCAAGTTGCCGCTCTGATGGCCGAGGCGGCCCCGGTCTGGGTCCTTCTTGGCCGGCGCGCCGGCGACAACAATCAGCTCCTTCGTCTTGCGTCCGAGCTCGGCCTGCCGTTCCGAGCGTTTGAGCTTCGCTACAATGCCCTTCACCTTGTGCCGCCTCGCCTCCTCCATGCCAGCCTCGCGGGCCTCAAGCCCGGGTCACGCGAGCAAATCGGTCCGCCCTGGCCCAGGGTCGTGCTTGGCATCGGCCACCGCAGCGTGCCCGTCGCGCTCGCTATCCGCGCCCTCTCAGGCGGCAGGACGAAGCTCGTTCGTCTCGGCAACCCGCGGCTCGATCCCGACCGCTTCGACCTGGTGATCACGACGCCGCAATATCGCATTGGCAAAGCGCCCAACGTGCTCAGCCTTCCCGCCGGGATCAGCACCGCGCCACATCTCGAGCCGACTCTCGAGGAGCGGGAATGGCTCGACAGGCTCCCGCGGCCGCACCGCCTGGTGCTGCTGGGCGGCGACACTTTCATGTGGACGCTGGGCTCGGCCGAAGTGCTTCCGGCAATCTCGAAGCTCAAAGAGAAGCGCGGGAGCGTGATCGCGGCAGGTAGCGGACGTAGCAGCGAAGCCATGCTCGATCGTGTCGCGGCCGCTCTGGCGGGTAACGGTAACGCCTTCGTCCGCGGCCGCTTCCCGCGCTACCCGGTGCTTATCGGCGACGCCGACGAGATCCATATCACGGCCGACAGCGTCGCGATGATCTCGGACGCGATCGCGACCGGCAAGCCGGTCGGCCTGATCGAGCCGAGGAAGAGCCTGTCGGGCGAAATCCTCTACGGGCTCCAGAAGCTCGGCTTGCGCGTGCCCGTTCGTGACATCCATCGCTTCTGGACCGGGGTCCGGGCCCAGAACCTCGCCGGAACCGTCGACTCGCCCGTCGCGGGCAGGCTCGACCCCGACCCGCTCGATCAGGCGGCCGCTGCCGTCCGCCGCCTTCTGTAGTCAGGCGGCCAGCGCCAGCCGGACGTCCCAGCCGCGATGGCGATCGATCAGCTGCACGGCGTCGCGGCGGATATGGTTCGCCGCCATTTCTCGCTCCAGCTCGTCCTTCGTGACCTCTCCGGAATCGACCAGCTCGGCAAGAAGCGAGAAGACCAGAGCTTCCTGGTTGGGGTCCGGATGCCGACGGTACCAGGGCCACAGCCGCCCCAGCGCCTGGCCGGGGGTGCGGATCTTGACGGTGTAATCGATCGGAAGCCCGGTCTTCCACGGCTGGGTCCGCCGCTTCGTGGTGTGAAGCAGCTTCGTGCTTGCCGTCAGCCGGTCGAAATCGTTCCACTCCGGCTCGAGCAGGCCGATGATGGCCGGGTCCTCGCGGCCAAGGTGGACCCAGTCGAAATAGTCGAACTTGTGGCCGAACAGGCCGTCCAGCTCCTCGTCGAACCGCCAGTGCTTCAGCTTCGAGCAGTCGAGGAGCATCACCGACGAGGCAATGTAGAAAGGCCGGCTCTTGTCCCCCGGCCGCTCGACACCGAGGATCGCCTTCCCCTGCCTGTCGCGAGCGAACAATTCCCCAATGTCGCCGACCGCGAACACATCTGGATCGGTCACGACCGCAACACCTTCAAAGCCCATCGCCTGCGGCGGATAGAATCGCAGCGGGGTGAAGCTTTGCAAGTCGTCGGGGTCCCACCGGGTCACCTCGCCGGCGCGCAAATAGGTCTGGCTGGAATCGCCAAGGCGCGGAAAATCTCGGGTATCGAGAATTCGGACGTCGAAGCTGTCGGCGTCGCGGGCATTGCGCTTATAACTATGGGCAGAGATTTTCGCCCCGAGATACTGGCGCGCGTTAGCCTGGATGAAGACGGTCAGCTTCACAGCCGGGCTTCCTCGAACCCCGCTTGCTTCACGGTTCGGTCGAGCTCCACCAAAGTCTCCAGCAACGGCTCCATCCGGTCGAGCGGCCAGGCATTGGGCCCGTCGGATTTCGCCTTGGCCGGGTCGGGGTGCGTTTCCATGAACAGTCCGCTCACGCCCGCCGCGATTGCCGAACGCGCGAGAACCGGCACGAACTCGCGCTGCCCGCCCGAGCTGGTCCCCTGCCCGCCCGGGAGCTGAACCGAATGGGTCGCGTCGAACACCACCGGGCAACCGGTCTCGCGCATGATGACGAGGCTTCGCATGTCGGACACCAGATTGTTGTAGCCGAACGAGGCACCGCGCTCGCAGACCATGATCGCGTCTTCGTCGACTCCGGCCGCCTGGGCGGCATTTCGCGCCTTGGCGACGACGTTGACCATGTCGTGCGGTGCCATGAACTGCCCCTTCTTGATATTGACCGGCTTTCCCGAGGCAGCGACGGCGTGGATGAAATCCGTCTGCCGAGCCAGGAACGCCGGAGTCTGCAGGACGTCGACGACTTCGCTGACGGGCCCGATCTGCGGGATATCGTGGACGTCGGTCAGCACCGGCACGCCCAGCTCGTCGCGCACCTTGGCGAGCACCTTCAGCCCCTCGTCCAGCCCTGGCCCGCGATAGCTCGCGTCGGACGAGCGGTTCGCCTTGTCGAAGCTGGACTTGAAGATGAAGACAATGCCGAGCCTGTCGGTCATGGTCTTCAGCCGCTCCGCAGTGCGCATCTGCAGCTCCTCGCTTTCGACCACGCATGGCCCGGCGATGAGGAAGAATGGCCGGTCGAGGCCGATGTCGTGCCCGAGAAGCTTCATCCGGGCTATTTAGGCGAGGCCGTCGACAACCGCCACAGGCCGCCAGCCGCCAATCCCGTTGCTCGACGCGAAATCGGCGGGAATGGCCGCGCCCTGCGCAATTCCGCCGGTCACGTAGACGCAATCGAAACCCATCCGCGCAGCGCCCAGCATGTCGGTGTTGAGCCCGTCGCCGATCGCCAGGACGTCGCTTGGCGCAGGGTCGCCGGCCAGCCGCATCGCGTGGCGGTAGATCGCCGGAAACGGCTTGCCGTAATATTCGACGCGCCCCCCCAGCTCGAGATAGAGGTCGGCGATCGCCCCGGCGCACGGCTCGGGCACTCCGCCACGGATGACCAGCCGGTCGGGGTTCAGGCAATGCATCAGAACGTCGCGCCCCGCGAACGGCTCGATCTGCGGCCGATAGTCGGCGACCCTGCGCCTCGCCTCGTCGAGCCCGGCGCAGGCAAGGTCGGCGAAATCGTCATTGGCGGCAATGCGAACGCCCCTGCCCTCCAGGATCGCCCGGTCGCCCCGCGTGCCGATGAACCCCACCGGCTTCGCGCAGCTCTTCAGCCGATCGATCCCGGCGTCGCCGCTGGTCGCGATTCCGTCCCACAGCGCCGGGTCGAGTCCGAGCCCTTGCAACTGCGCGGCGACGGCTTGTGCGGTGCGCGGAGCATTGGTGATGAGGATGATCGTGAGCCCCTCGTCGCGCCAGCGCCGGAGCCTCGATTCCGCTCCCGGGTAAAGCTGCACGCCATCGTGGATGCAGCCCCAGATGTCGCACAGCATTACCCGATAGTTCCGCTCGACGTCGTCCAGCCTCATTCGAGCCCGGCGCGAGCGAGCGCCTCCTCGATCGGGCCCACATCCTCCGGATTGTTGAGCTCGCGAAGCGCGAACCGGGGTGGCTCGACCTCGACCACCGTTACCGGGATCCCGGCAACAAGGAAGCGCAGCTGCTCCAGCCCCTCCAGCTCCTCGAGCTCGGCGGGAGGCGTTTGGGCATAAGCGGCAAGCGCGCCCGGCCGGTAGGCATAGACGCCGACGTGGAGCCGCACCGGCGATATTTCCCCTTCAAGAGCCCCGGCCGGCAGGTGCGGAATCAGGCGCTTCGAAAAATAGAGGGCGCGGCCGGCATTGTCGGTCACCACGGTCGTCCCGCCGACTCGTCCGGCTGCCTCCTCCTGCTGAAGAGCCCGCACCTCGGAACCGCGAAGGCGCATCGCCGGAGTGGCGACGTCGACATCCCCGCTCCGCATTCGCTCGATCAATGCCTCGACGAAATGCGCGGGCGTGAGAAGCGCGTCGCCCTGGAGGTTGATCACGAGGTCGGGATCGTGGAGCTGCGCAAGCGCTTCGGCACAGCGTTCGGTGCCGTTGCGGCACTCGGGCGACGTCATGATCACGCCGACCTGCGAACCGCGACAGGCATCGGCGATCCGCTCGTCGTCCGTGACCACGAAGACTCCGCTGATTCCGGAAACGCGTCGCGCCGCCTCGACGCTTCGCTGGATGAGCGGCTTGGAGACTCCGCTTGCCCCTTTGAGGCTGACCAGCGGCTTTCCGGGAAAGCGGCTGGACGCGTACCGGGCCGGGATCAGGATGACGCTGTTCACCGGGCCGCCGGGCAATCGTGGATGTGGAGGACTCCGAGGGGCTTTTTCCCGCCATTCTCCTTGACGACGAACAGCACGGTGATCCTGTAGTCTTCGAATAGCGAAACCGCGTCGCCGACAAGCGCATCGGCAGCGACCGTCTTGGGTTCCCGAGTCATGAACTCGGCGGCGGTATGATCCAGCCCGCGCTCGATGTTTCGCCTCAGGTCGCCGTCGGTGATCACTCCGACCAGCAGGCCACCCTCGTCCGTCACTCCGACCACGCCGAGCCTCTTTTCGCTCATCACGACGACGGCATCGTGCATCGAGGCCGTGTCGCGGATCAGCGGAAGCTGGTCGCCGGAATGCATCAGCCGGGAAACGGGCTTGAGCCGCGCGCCCAGGGTTCCGCCGGGGTGAAGCCGGCCGAACTGCGTGCGCGTAAAGCCCTTCTGCCGCATCACCGTCATCGCCAATGCATCCCCGAGCGCCAGGCTCATAGTCGTCGAAGTCGTCGGAGCGACCGCCTCCGGCCCGACCTCGGGCCAGTGCGGAAGGATCAGGGCGGCGGCCGCGGCCTCGCCCAGTGGCGAGTTCGCATTGCCGGTGATGGCGATGATCGGGATTCCGACCGCCTGAAGATGGTCGATCACCGGTTCGAGCTCCGCGGTTTTCCCCGAAAGCGAGATCAGGATCGCGACATCGCCTTTCGCCGCGATCCCGAGGTCGCCGTGAATGGCTTCGGCAAGGTGAAGGAATGTCGCCGTTGTGCCGGTCGAGGCGAATGTCGCGGCGATCTTGCGCGCGACATGGCCCGACTTGCCCAGGCCGCCGACGATCAGCTTGCCGGTCGACGCCAGGATAAGCTCGATCGCGCGCGTGAACTCGACACCCAGGCTGTCGGCGAGCGCATCGAGCGCGCGCGCCTCGTCGTGCAGGATTCCCCGCCCGAATTCCAGGATGTCCTCGCTTGTGCTCGCGTCCATAGTGGCGCCCTAGCCACAGCGTTCGCGCCTGTGAAGCTTGACGAATGCCAAGCCGGCAGCTTGTGTCCGCCAAACTTTCCGGAGAATTGCGTGGCCAAGAATCTCACCCGCTGGATCTTGGTTGCGCTCGTGCTCGGGATCGCCGCCGGATGGGCGACCAATTCGCTGCTCGACGACGGCACTCCGGCAAGCGCCGCGCAGCTGAAGGAAATCGCCGGCTATCTCAGCATCGTCACCACGTTGTTCCTGCGGCTGATCAAGATGATCATCGCGCCGCTGGTGTTCGCGACGCTGGTCGCCGGGATTGCGCACATGGGCGATGTGGCCGCCCTCGGCCGCGTCGGAATCCGCTCGCTCGCCTGGTTCATCGGCGCCAGCCTGGTGTCGCTGACCCTCGGCCTGATGCTCGTCCACCTGTTCGCACCCGGCGTCGGCCTCAACCTCGCGATTCCGCCCGCAACCGCCGCGAGTGGCGTCGAAACCGGCGGCTTCAACCTCAACGATTTCGTCACCCACGTCGTCCCGGCGTCGATCTTCGAGGCGATGAGCAAGAACGAGATCCTTCCGATCGTCGTCTTCTCGCTGTTCTTCGGGGTGGCGCTGACCGCCATTGGCGACAAGGGCAAGCCGATTGTCGACGGCATCGGATCGCTGGTTCACGTCATGCTCCAGATCACCGATTACGTGATGCGATTCGCTCCGGTCGCGGTCTTCACTGCGGTCACCAGCGCGCTTGCCGAGCAGGGGCCGCAGATCATCGCCACCCTCGGCAAGTTCGTTGGCAGCTTCTATCTCGGACTGGCGGCGCTGTGGGCGCTGCTGATCGGCGCGGCGTTCGTGATCGTCGGCCCCCGCACCCGCCATCTCGTGCGCTACATCCGCGATCCGGTCGTGCTCGCTTTCTCGACGGCGTCGAGCGAGGCCGCTTACCCGCGCACGCTGGAGGCGCTCGACCGGTTCGGCGTGCCGCCGCGGATCGCCAGCTTCGTGCTACCGCTCGGCTATTCGTTCAACCTCGACGGATCGATGATGTACATGACGTACGCGTCGATCTTCATCGCCCAGGCCTACGGGCTGCACCTCAGCCTGGGCGAGCAGGTGACGATGCTGCTGGTGCTGATGGTCACGTCCAAGGGCATGGCCGGAGTACCGCGCGCCAGCCTGGTGGTGCTCGCCGCGACCATGTCGATGTTCAACATTCCGGAGGCCGGGCTCCTGCTGATCCTCGCGGTCGACCATTTCCTCGACATGGGCCGGTCGGGCACCAACGTGGTCGGCAATGCCGTCGCGTCGGTCGTGGTCGCCAAATGGGAAGGAACCCTCGATCCCCGCGAGCCGGCGGACATCGAGCCCCCGCACGCGCCGGTGCACCGGCCGGCACCGGCGCCGGGCGACGAGCCCTTCTAGCCGAACGGATTATCGATCGACGGCGGCGGGGTGGTTAAGAACTTCGGCCCCGCCTCGGTCATGTGCCAACAGTCCTCCAGCCGGACACCGTACTTGCCGGGGATGTAGAGACCGGGTTCGTCGGAAAAGCACATGCCGGGTGCCAGCGCAGTCATCTCACCGTGCACCAGATTGACCGGTTCGTGCCCTTCCATTCCGATTCCGTGCCCGGTTCGATGGGGCAGGCCCGGAAGCTTGTAGCCGGGGCCGTAGCCCCAGCTTTGATAGGCGGCGCGAACGGCGTCGTCGACGCTTCCGGCCGGAGCGCCGATCTTCGCCGCCGCGATCGCAATCTGCTGGCCGCGATGGACCTGGTCCCACAGCTTGCGCTGGTCGGCGGTCGGCTCGGCCCCGAACACGAAAGTCCGCGAAATGTCCGACTGGTAGCCGTGGACGTCGCACCCGCAATCGAACAGCACCAACGTGCCGGGCACGACCTTCTGCGGTTGCTTCGTCCCGTGCGGATAGGCCGTGCCCTCGCCGACCAGGACCAGCCCGCCATCGTAGCCGCCGCCGAGCGCTTTGGTGGCGGCGCCGATGATGGCGTCCATCTCTGCCGGGCCCATGCCTTCGCGGACTCGCGGATAGGTGTAGCGGAAAGCGGCGATGGTGATCGCGTTGGCCGCCTGCAGAAGCGCCAGCTCGGCCGGCGACTTGATCATCCGCTGCGCCCGAACGACTGGATTGGCGCTGACCGCCTTCAACGTCGGCAGCTGCCTCTCGAGCCGGTCGAAGATGAAATAACGGTCGGTCTCCTCGAACCCGACCGGCTCGCCGGCGACTCCCCGCTCGCGGAGGAAATCGGCGACGAGCTTGAGCGGCTCCTCGTCTTCGTTCCAGGTGCGGATTTCCGCCGGGATCGACAGCGTCTCGGCCACCGACGGCCGCTCGAAGAACGGAGTGACAATGATGGGGTCACCGTCGACGGGGATGACGGCTGCGGTCAGCCGTTCCGAGCGCCACCATTGGGCGCCGGTGAAATAATCGAGGCTCGCGCCCGGCTCGACGACGATCGCTCCGATGCCGTTCAGCTTCATCAACGCCCGCGCCCTGGCGAGTCGGGCGAGCCGCTCCTGAGTCTTGATCGGCGGCGGCAGGGGCATTGGCGTAAGCTCATTCGCGGCCGCCGCAGCGACCCGGCCCAGCGGCAGCGCGCCAACCGCGGCAGCGGCGGCAGAGGCGCCGAGAAATCCACGGCGGTGAAGTGTCAGTGCTGTCATTGCCCCTCCTTGCGATCACTGTTGCACGACGAACGCGCTTCGGCCAGCACCCGCGGATGAATCGCGATACCTCCCGAACTCGCCCCCAGAAGCCGCGCAGCGCGCTCGGCCCGAAGGAGACGGTCGCGATGCTGGCGGCGCTGATGGCGCTCAACTCTTTCGCCATTGACGCGATGATTCCCGCGCTTCCTCAAATCGGACAGCAGCTTCACGTCGCCAATGCCAACGACGGCCAGCTGGTGGTGATCGCTTATTTCCTTGGCTTCGGCTCGACCCAACTGATCTGGGGGCCGCTGGCGGACCGGTTCGGGCGGCGGCCGATCCTCGGAGCGGGCGTGACGCTGTACGCAGCCTTCGCGCTCGTCTGCGCGCTGGCCGCGACCTTTCCACTGCTGATCGCGGCGCGGGTGCTGCAGGGCGCGTCGGCGGCGGTGACCCGGGTCCTGGTCGTCGCCATGGTCCGCGACCTGTTCGAGGGCGAAGCGATGGCGCGGGTGATGAGCCTCACCTTCATGGTGTTCATGGTGATGCCGGTGCTCGCGCCGAGCATCGGCCAGGCAATCCTCCTCGTCGCGCCGTGGCGGGCGATCTTCGTGGTGCTCGCAGCCTACGGCCTCCTCATGCTCGGCTGGTCGATGCTCCGCCTGCCGGAAACGCTTCATCCCGAATACCGCCGGACTCTCAACTGGCGCGATATCGCAGCGGCTGCGTGGGCATCGATCAAGGAGCCGCAGTCGCGCGGCTACACGCTGGCGCTGACGCTCGCCTTCGGCGCCCTCACCGCCTACATCGCCTCGATCCAGCAGATCGTCGCCGAGGCGTTCGGAAGCCCGTCTGCGATCGGCTTCGTGTTCGCCGCCGTCGCCGCGCCGATGGCGCTCGCCTCCTGGGCCAATGCGCGGGTCGTCGGCCGGTTCGGTCTTCGCCGCGTCGGCCACAGCGGTGTGGCGGCCTTTGCAGCCGTCACCTTCGTCCATGCGCTGCTCGGCTGGGGAGGACAGGAGTCGCTGCAGCTGTTCGTCGTCCTTCAGGGACTGGCGATGGTCGGCTTCGCCTTCTGCTCGGCCAATCTCAGCACGCTGGCGATGGAGCATATGGGCCCAATCGCGGGGACGGCTTCCTCGGTCCAGGGCGTGGTCGGCACCGTAGGGGGTGCCATCCTCGGCTTCGCTATCGGGCGCGCGTTCGACGGCACGGCCCAGCCGTTCCTGTGGGGGATGGCGGCCTGCGCGAGCGGGGCCTTCATCGCCGTTCTCCTGACCGAACCGAAGCGGCTGTTCGTCGGCCCGATTGCTCGCGAAACGGTGCTTCCGGAGGCGGCCGAACCGCCCCCGGAGATCTAGATCATCGGGTCAGGCCAGTCCCCGGCTGCCCTGCTTGCGATCATTCCGCGGCGATGTCGCCGTCGTCGCTGTCCGGGCCGGCCATCAACGCTTCGCCGACCTCTTCGGTGCGGCCGCGGATGGCGTTTTCGATCCGCTGCGCGATGTCAGGATTTTCCTTGAGATATTCCTTGGCATTCTCGCGACCCTGGCCGATCCGGATGCTGTCGTAGCTGAACCAGGCGCCCGATTTCTCGACCAGCCCGGCCTTGACTCCGAGATCGAGAATCTCGCCGACCTTCGAGATGCCCTGACCGTACATGATGTCGAACTCGACCTGCTTGAACGGCGGCGCGACCTTGTTCTTGACCACCTTCACCCGGGTCGAGTTGCCGACGATGTCGTCGCGGTCCTTGATCTGGCCGGTGCGGCGGATGTCGAGGCGGACGGACGCATAGAATTTGAGCGCGTTGCCGCCCGTCGTCGTCTCCGGGTTACCGTACATCACGCCGATCTTCATCCGCACCTGGTTGATGAAGATGACGAGGCAGCGCGAGCGGCTGATCGAGCCGGTGAGCTTGCGCAGCGCCTGGCTCATCAGCCGCGCCTGAAGGCCGACATGGCTGTCGCCCATCTCCCCTTCGATCTCGGCGCGCGGAACGAGCGCCGCGACCGAATCGATGACCAGCACGTCGACCGCGTTCGAGCGCACCAATGTGTCGACGATCTCGAGCGCCTGCTCGCCGGTGTCGGGCTGCGAGACGATCAGTTCGTCGATGTCGACCCCGAGCTTCTTCGCATAGCCCGGATCGAGGGCATGTTCGGCATCGACGAAGGCCGCGGTGCCGCCAACCTTCTGCGCTTCGGCGATCGCGTGAAGCGCCAGGGTCGTCTTGCCCGAGCTCTCCGGACCGTAAATCTCCACCACCCGTCCACGCGGGAGCCCGCCGACCCCGAGCGCGATGTCGAGGCCGAGGCTGCCGGTGGACACGGTGTCGATCTCGATCTTCTCGCGGCTGCCCAGCTTCATCGCCGAGCCCTTGCCGAACGCCCGGTCGATTTGTGCGAGCGCCGCTTCGAGAGCCTTCTGACGATCCATTCCGGGTACTTCCAATCCGCTAGCAATAACCTTCAACTGCGCTGCCATGTCCCCTGCCTCCGTTCAAGACCAAACATCAGCGGCCGAGCCCGCCCGTGAAGCGAGCTTCGTATCCTATTTGTTCTCGGAGAACAAGTAGCGAACATTGCACTTGCGTCCGCTAACTTTCCGGAACTCCAGCGCGCGGCGGACATTGACAGGCCCTCAACGGAGGAAATGCGATGAGAGCGCTCCATGTGGCGACGGGCGTGCTTGCCCTCGGGCTCGCGGCGTGTGGCTACGGCAACAAGAATTACAACAACGAGACGGCCTACAACCAGGGCGCCGCCTATAACGAGGCCGGCAATTACACGAGCGAGTCGGCAAATTATTCGGCCAACGAGTCGAACTACACAGCCAACGAGTCGGCCATGAACGCGACCGGCATGAACCAGGTCAACAACACGGCAACGAACTACTAGAGCGTCGGATCGCCAAATTATTCGGCGAGCGCTTTTTCGAGCGCCGGCGTGACGCGGTCGACAGTGTAGGGCTTTTCAATGATCGGCACGTGGGCGAATTCTGGCGGCGGGGCTTCGACGTGGCCGCCGGTGGCGATGACGAAAGGGATGCGCTTGTCGCGGAGCGCGCGCGCGACCGGCCAGGCGGTCTCCCCGCCGAGATTGACGTCGAGGATGGCGAGGTCGAATCCGCCCTTCCTTGTCTCGGCAATGGCGCCCTCGACATTGTCGCACGTGGCGTGGACTCTGTGGCCGAGCGTTTCCAGAAAATCTTCGAGCATCATCGCGATCAGCGGCTCGTCTTCGACAACCAGGATGGAACGCCCCGACATCATGGCGGGAATATCGCCTTGAAATAACTCGGCAAGCTTTATTTGGCTTCGATGGCGCGCCGCGCGGCCTCGGCAAGCTCCTGGACGGAGAAGGGCTTGGGGAGGAAGGCGACCTTGTCGAGATCGATGGATTTCCTGAGCTGCTCCTCGGCATAGCCGGACATGAACAGGATCGGCAGCTCGGGCCGCGATTTGCGCGCTTCCTCGACCATTGCCGGCCCGTCCATTCCCGGCATGACGACGTCGCTGATGAGGAGCGCGATCTCCTCGCCGCGGCCGATCACCTCGAGCGCTTCCTCCCCATTGTTGGCGGTAACGACCTTGTAGCCGTGGCGGGTGAGCGCGCGCTCGGCGACGGCGCGGACCATCGGTTCGTCCTCGACCAAAAGCACGGTGCCGGTGCCCCACAGTTCGTGGTCCTTGGGCTTGACGTCGATCTTCGCCTTGCCAGGCTCGGCTTCGACACGGTGAACGGGCAGGTAGATCACGAATCGAGTGCCTTCGCCCACCTTCGAATCGGCGAAGATGAAGCCGCCCGACTGCTTGACGATTCCATAGACCGTCGAGAGGCCGAGGCCGGTGCCCTTGCCGACCTCCTTGGTCGTGAAGAACGGCTCGAAAATCTTGCCGAGCACGTTGGGCGCGATCCCGGATCCGGTGTCGGTCACCGACAATGCGCTATAGTCGGCGATGGGCAGGATGTCGGAGCCGAGCTCGGCGACCTGGTCGGCATGGACCGCGTAGGTCTGGATGGTGAGGGTTCCGCCGCCCTTCGCCGCCATCGCGTCGCGGGCGTTGACGGCGAGGTTAATGATGACCTGCTCGAGCTGGCCCGGGTCGGCACGGACCGAGCCCAAATTGCGTCCGTGCTTGACGTTGAGCTTCACGGTTTCGCCGAGCAGCCGCTTGAGCAAATGCGAAACCTCGGCGACGACGTCGGTCAGCTGGAGCACCTGCGGCCGAAGCGTCTGCTGGCGCGAAAAAGCAAGCAGCTGCCGGGTCAGGCCGGCGGCACGGTTGGAGTTCGACTTGATCTGCTGGATGTCGTCATAGTCGCTGTCGCCGGGCGTGTGCCGCATCAGCATCAGGTCGCTATGGCCGATGATTGCGGTCAGGATGTTGTTGAAGTCGTGGGCGACTCCGCCGGCAAGCTGGCCGACCGCCTGCATCTTGGTCGCCTGCATCACCTGGCGCTTGAGCTTGGCTTCCTCGCTATTGTCCTTGAGCAGAAGCAGGACGGCCGCGTCGCCGAGGCCGCGAAGACCGGCGATGGTCAGCGCGACCGGTTCCTTGGGGCTGCGGGCGAGGCGAACCGCGAGGTCGCCGGACATGGCGGGGCCGCGGGCATGGCGGCGGACCGCGTCGGCGACTGCGGCCTTGTCTTCCTTGACGAGAAGATCGCCGGGATAGACGGGGCGCGAAGCCTTGATCCCGGCGGCTGTCCGGAAGGCGTCGTTCATCGTCAGGAAGCGGCCGTCGCGGTCGGCGAGCGCCAGGCCGATGGGCAGGATGTCCATCATCGCCTGCAGATGTTGCGAGCTGGACAAAGGCAAAGTGTCGGGACTGTCGAACAGATAGAAATTGGACCAGCCGTCGGCGCCGGGCGAGTCGATGGGCAAATGGATGGCGCGCAGCGGACGCCCGACCTCCCCTTCGGCAACGAGCCGGCACTGGCCTTCTTCGGTGGCCTCGACAAGGTCGGCGAGGCGCAGCGGCTCGCCGTCGCCGCGGCCGGCGAGGGCGCGGGTTGCAAACAGCGAATTGCACGAGACCAGCCTCCCGTCGGGATCGACGAGAGCGGCCAGCAGACCGGCGGCGGCGAGCGTCTCGCCGGGCTTGCCACGCATCCGAGCCGCGGTCACCGCCACGGGATCGGTGGGTGCCGGCTTGAGGAAGCGCCACAAAAGCAGGTCGCTGCGGGCACCAACCCGCTCGACTTCGACCGCGAAGGTGCCCGCCTCGGTCTCGATCCCGGTCGCGCAGCCGCCGGAGTCACGCCACGCCATCGAGCGCGCGGTTTCAAGCGCCTGGGCGGAGTCGGAATCGGCGGGGAGCTTGCCGGGCGGGCGGCCGTCGAACCGCTCGCGATAGACGGCATTGGCGGCCAGCAAGGTTCCGTCGGCGTCGGTCACTGCCGCGGCATCGGCGGTCAGGCTGAGCATCGAGCCGACCAGCGAGTAATCCGGGGCGGAGACCAGTTGCTCAAGGTTCGGGGCTTGCGCCGGCCGCCGCTTCCGAAGCAGCGCCGCGGCCGGAAATCCGACCGCGCAAATCGCGAGGAACAGCAGAGCCGCGGTCCCCGTGCCCGCCATCCACAGCAGCCCGGCGCCGGTCAGAGCGGACGCGGCGGCGATCGCGGGCACAAGCCAGCGCGATGCACCGCCGACCGGCCGCGAATCGAGGAGCGGGAGCTGCTGCTGAAGCATCAGCCGCTCAGGCCCGCGGCTTTACCAGATGCGCACCCGGTCGGCGGGGGCGAGGTAAAGCGTCTGTCCGGGCTGCACATTGAAGGCCGAATACCACGGATCCATGTTGCGGACGACGTCGGTGCGAACGCGGCACGGCGAGTGCGGGTTGGTCAGCAGCTGCTGGCGAAGCGCGGCTTCGCGGTCGTTGCAGCGCCACACCTGCGCCCAGCCGAGATAGAATCGCTGGTCTGCGGTAAAGCCGTCGATGACTGGCGGCGGAGCACCGTTGAGCGAGGTGATGTAGGCGTCGTGCGCAACGGTCAGGCCGGCGAGATCGGCGACATTCTCGCCCATCGTCAGCTTGCCGTTGACGTGCAGTCCAGGAAGCGGTTCGTACGAATTGATCTGCGCCTCATATCTGTCGAGCCGCCCCTGGAAGTTCTTTGCGTCGCTCGGTGTCCACCAGTCGACGAGGTTGCCGTGAAGGTCGTACTTCGCGCCCTGGTCGTCGAACTGGTGACTCATTTCGTGGCCGATGACGGCGCCGATCCCACCATAGTTCACGGCATCGTCGGCATGCGGATCGAAGAAGGGCGGCTGAAGGATCGCAGCCGGGAAGACGATCTCCACCATCGTCGGATTGGAGTAGGCGTTGATCTCCATCGGAGTCATGCCCCACTCCCAGCGGCGAATCGCACCGCCGAGCTTGCCGAGCTGGTAGCCGAACTCGAACCTTGCTGACCGCATCGCGTTGCCGATCAGGTCATTGCGATCGACGACCAGTCCGCTCATGTCACGCCACTGCGACGGATAGCCGATCTTCGGAGTGAAGGCGGCAAGCTTGGCATGCGCACGCGCCTTGGTCTCGGCGCTCATCCAGTCGAGATTGTCGATCCGCTTGTCCATTGCGGAGATGAGGTTGTGGACGAGCTTGTCGGCGGCCGCCTTCGTTTCCGGCGGGAAATATTTCGCGACGTAGAGCTTGCTGACGTCGTCGCCCATCGTGTCGACGGTGAAGTTCACCGCCCGTTTCCATCGCGGCTCCTGCTGCGGAGTGCCTGACAGAACGGTGCCGTAGAAGCTGAACCGCTCCTGGTCGAACGTCTTGGGGAGGTAGGACGCGTAGGAATCGAGCGATCGCACCAGCAGCTGATCGCGAAGGACCGGCAGCGGCGTGCTTCCGATAAGGCCGGAGATCCCCTTGAAGGCGCTAGGCTGGAAGACGATGACGTAATCGACGTTGGCGCCTTCGTCCTTCAGATAAACTGGAAAATCGAAGCCGGGCGCGAACCTCCGCACTTCGGCCAGAGTCATTTTGTTGTACGTCTTGTTGGCGTCGCGGCTTTCCGCGCGCGCCCAATGAACCTTCGCCACCCTGGTCTCGAAATCGAGGATCGCCTTGGCTCGTGCGGCGGCATTCTTCTCGCCCGCGAGGTTCAGCATGTTGGTCAGGTGCTCGAGATATTTCGCCTTGGTCTCGACCAGCTTCGGATCGGTCGACAGATAATAGTCGCGATCGGGCATTCCGAGACCGCCCTGGAACACGTTCAAGGCATATCGGTCGGAGTTCTTGCGGTCCTGGCCGACGAACATCCTGAAAGGCGTGTCGATGCTGATGTGATCGGCTTCGGCGTAAAGCTTCGGAAGATCCTTCTTCGACTTGACCGTGCGGACCTGGTTCAACCACGGCTCGAACGGAGCGAGGCCCTTCGCCTCAACCGAGGTTTCATCCATGAAGCTTTGATAGGCGGCTCCGATCTTGCTGGCCGGATCCTTCGCCTGCTCCTCGATGATGGTGCGGGTCCGCTCCTTCGACAGGTCGTCGAGCACGTTGAACATGCCGTAACGGGCCTTGTCGGCGGGGATCGGCGTGTTTTTCGCCCAGGTGCCGTTTGCATAGTCGAAAAAGTCGTTCCCCGGCAGGACGCTCTTGTCCATGCCGGCAGTGTCGATCCCGAAGTCTCCATATTGCGGCTTGGGAGCCAGGGCCGGTGCCGCAGCCGGAGCGGGAACGACGGCAGACGGAACGAGCGAGGCTTCCGGAGGCGCGGGAAGCTGGGCCGTACGGGTGGCGCAGCCGCCGAGAATCGTCCCGGCTGCAAGAACGGCAAAAAGAATACGCATCGACAAAACCTCCCCGCGAGAACGTCGATCTATAGGAGAGCGCGGCAAAACCCGTCAAAGCCGCTTGCAGAAACCGCGCGCCGGAACGCAGAAGGAGGCATGGTCTCGCCTTCCTTCCACGATGTCGTTCTCGATCCCGAGTGGATGCCGCACACCTTCGATGCCGCGGGCCTGAACCTCACCTTCGTTCATGTCCCCGCGGCCGCGCGAGCGGACCTCATGTTCCTGTCCGACGAGCATTTCGCCGGCAATTTTGCTAAGGCGGATTTTCCGGCCGCGGCGGTGATGGCCGGAAGCGACAACGTCCCCGGCGCTCCGATTCATTTCATTTTCCACACCGGCTTCTGCTGCTCGACCCTGCTGGCGAACGCGCTTGCCGTTCCCGGGGCGTCGAGCATGCTCAAGGAGCCCGACGTCTTCATCAACCTCGCTAACCGGCTGATTCGAAGCGACGACCAGGCCAACCGCCAGCGGCTCGAGCTGGTGCTTCGGCTGCTGGAGCGCCCACTCGCACCCTGCGAGGCGGTGATCGTCAAGCCGACCAATTTCGCCAACCGCCTGCTCGAAAACGTGCTTGCGCAGCGCCCCCGGTCGAAATCCGTCCTGCTCTATTCGGACGTCGAGACCTTCCTTCGCTCGCTCCTCAAGCGGGGCATGTTCGGCCGGATTTTCGGAAGGCGGCTGTTTACGCAGCTCAGAGGCTGGAGCCCGCTCGATTTCGGCTACGGTCCGGACGAGCTTCTCCAGCTGACCGATGTGCAGGTGGCCGCGCTCGCCTGGCTGATGCAGGTCCATCATTTCGATGCGATTGCGCGGGCGTTTCGCGAGCGTGTGCTGATCCTCGACTCCGCGACCCTGCTTGCCGATCCCGCGGCCGCGATCGACGAGGCGCAGGCGCTGTTCGGCCTCGCCCTCGACCGAAGCCGGGTCGATGCCATCGCCGCCGGCCCGGTCTTCTCGAAGCACAGCAAGTTTTCCGACCGCGACTATGACGCCCAGGCGCGGGAGAAGGAGCACAAGGCCGCGACAGAGGCTCACTCGGAAGAGCTGGAGATGGTCGTCAAGTGGATCGAAGCGGTCGCCGCCCAGATCGGAGCGCCGCTCAGGCCGGGATCATGATCCCGTTCGCGCCCGCCGCCGGCGACGGAGCTTGCTCGCCAGCCACATCCGCCACACGATCGCCGTCAGGAAATAGCCGATAACGGCCGCGGCAATCGCGATCGTCAGGATTCCGAGCGCGATCGGACCCGAGGCCTCCCGCGCCCAGAACAGCAAGTGCGCCAGCTCGCCGGAGGCCTGCTGCGCAACCGCCGGGGTCATGACGACCGCGTCCGCGTGAAGCTCCCACATGCCGGTGCGATAAGCGGCATAATACATCAGCGGGATCGTGATCGGGTTGATGAGCAGCGTGAACGCCGCCGCGATAGCCACATTGGCTCGAAGCGGGATCGCGAGCAAAGCGGCGATGATCATGTGCATGAACGGCAGGACGATCCCGACGCCGAGGCCGATCGCGACTCCGCGAGGCACGGAACGGCGGTGCATCCGCCACAGCTCCGGCTTGGCCAGATGGCGCGCGAACGGCCGAAGGAAACGGTTCTCGTGAATCGTTTCCCGCCGGGGAATGTGGCGGGTGATCCAGCCGGGCGCGTGCACGATCAGGCGCTTCGCCGGAGCAGCCTTTGCTGCTCCCGCTTCCAGTCGCGTTCCTTCACCGTCGCTCGCTTGTCGTGCACTTTCTTTCCCCGGGCGAGAGCCAGTTCGACCTTCGCTCGCCCGCGCCCGTTGAAATAGATGGAAAGTGGGACGACTGTTAGCCCCTGACGGGTGATTGCGCCGTTCAGCCTGGCGATCTCGCGCTTGCTGAGCAGCAACTTGCGCTGGCGGCGCGGCTGGTGATTGAGCCGGTTGCCATGGCTGTATTCGGGGATGTGGCTGTTGATCAGCCAGATCTCGTCGCCCTCGACCGTCGCATAGCTTTCCGCGATCGACCCCTCCCCGTGACGGAGCGATTTCACCTCGGTGCCGGTGAGCGCGATCCCCGCCTCGAACTTGTCCTCGATGAAATAGTCGAAGCGCGCGCGCCGGTTTTCGGCAACGACCTTGGCTTTGTCGAACGGGGGCGCGAGGGGCTTGGGCATTGCTACCGCCGGTACGTAGGGACTGTCCCGCCCGCAAGCGAGGGGTTTAGACGAGTCCGGCGTGCTCCAGCGCCGCGTCGACCGCGCTCTTCGATGCCTTGGAGGCTTCGACCAGCGGCAGGCGAAGCTCGGTCGGGAAGCCGTTGCGGACCCTCGACAGCGCATATTTGGTCGGCGCCGGCGAGGCGTCGGTGAAGAGCGCCGAGTGAAGCGGATAGAGCTTGTCCTGAAGCTGCAGCGCGTCATCCCAGCGCTGGTCCCGCATCGCCTTCTGGAAGTCGGAGCAGAGCCCGGGAGCGACGTTGGCGCTGACGGAGACGCAGCCGACCCCGCCCATCGCGTTGAAACCAAGGGCCATGTCGTCGTTGCCCGAGAGTTGGCAGAAGTCCGCTCCGCAGGCGATCCGCTGGGCCGAAACTCGGGCGAGATTGCCGGTCGCGTCCTTCACCGCGACGATTCTCGGGTGCCTCGCGATCTCCCCCAGCGTCTCGACCGAAATATCGGCGACGGTCCGTGACGGCACGTTGTAGACGACCAGCGGAATGGGCGAGGAATCGGCGATCGCGGTGAAGTGCGCCGCGAGCCCAGCCTGGCTCGGCTTGTTGTAATAGGGAACGACGACCAGCGCCGCGTCGGCGCCGAGGTCGGCGGCGGCCCGGGTCCGCTCAATGGAAGCCTCGGTATCGTACGTGCCGGTGCCGGCGATCACCGGGACGCGGCCGTTGGCCGCTCGGACCACCGTCGCGATCACCTTGCGATGCTCGTCAGCATTCAAGGTCGCCACTTCGCCCGTCGTCCCGCACGGAACCAGCGCGTTCGAGCCCTGCTCGATCTGCCACTCGACGAAGGCGCAAAGTGAGTCTTCATCGACACACTTGCCCGAAAAAGGGGTCACCAGCGCCGGTATGGAGCCGAAAAACATGGTTTTTCCTTCACTTGGAAGTCCCGACGGGGTTAGAATCCGCGCCCTATTCACCCCCTGATAAGGAGACGGTCGGTAGAATGTCCAGCATGGGCAAGAGGGCGTTTATCATTCCGATCCTGCTGGCGTTGACCGCCTCGGCTTCCGCGGTCCTGCCGTCGATCGCCTTCCCCGACAGCGGCGTGGCCTCGGCCGCCAGCGCAAGCATCAGCGCCTCGATCGCCGAATGGCGGCAGCTGCGCCAGGGCGGAAATTTCAGCTTCTCCGATTATGCGCGCTTCCTCAATTACAACCCGGGTTGGCCCGGCGAGGCAGCGATGCGCCGCAATGCCGAAAAGGCGATGCGCGCCGGCGAGAATGCCTCGCTGGTCCTCGGCTTCTACGGACAGGAAAAACCGAAGACCGGCAACGGCTGGACCCGCTATTCCGACGCTTTGAGCACCGTCGGGCGCACCAGCGAGGCGCTCGACGCGGCCAGGCACGCCTGGGCCTCGGACGATCTCAGCGCCGCCGACGAGGCCTATGTCCTTGGCCGCTTCGGAGCGAACCTGACCGCGCAGGACCATAACGCCCGGGTCGATGCCTTGCTGTTGAACAAGGATCCCGACGACGCGGCGAGGCTTTTGCAGTGGACCACGCCTGATCGCCGGGCGGCCTTCGCTGCCCGAATCGCGATGCAGCAGCGCTCGCCCGATGCCGAGTCCCTGTTCCGCGCCGCTTCGTACCGGATAAGCGCGGATGCCGGGTTGATGATGGGCCGCCTCCGCTACCTTCGCGACGGCGGCAACGAAAACCTGGCCCGCCAGCTTGCCGCCCAGCCCCACCATTTCACCGACAAGCCGGCCGACGCCGAGCGCTGGTACGAAATGCTGCTTCTCCTGGCGAACGGAGCGGTCCAGGACCGGCAGTGGAACAGCGCCTATAATATCGCCCGCCAGCTCGACGACGCCTTGCCGCAAGGCGCGCAGGTCTCCGAACAGCCCTATGGCGTTCGTGACGATTACACGAGCCTCGCCTGGCTGGCAGGCCGTGTTGCGCTCGACCGGCTGCATAACCCCAGCAACGCAGTCGCGATGTTCTATCGCTACGCTTACGGCGGGCAGTCGCTGCAGGTCGCCACCAAGGGCTTTTACTGGGCCGGCCGGGCTTCGCTCGCTGCCGGTCGGCCGGCGGACGCAAGCGCCTATTTCCAGCGGGCGGCCATCTATCCGGACCTGTTCTACGGCCAGCTCGCGCTCGAGCGGCTGGGCCGCTCGGTCCCTGCGCCGGGCTATCCCACCGCAGTACCGGCCACCGACCCGGCGCGGACGGCCTTCAACGCCAACCGGCTGGTGGAGGCGACCCGGACGATGGCCTATTACGGCAGTGCCAGCGAACGCATGCAGTTCGTTCGAGCGCTCGCCGAATCGCTGAAGACCGACAAGCAGCGCGCTCTGGCGCTGGAGATGTCGCGTCAGCTCGGCCGCCGCGACCTTGCCGTCTGGGTGACGCGCGCCGCCCGCAACGACGGCGACCCTTTCTACGTGCGCGATGCCTATCCGACCTTGCACGCCACCCCGCGGACCAGATGGTCGCTGGCTAACGGGATCACGCGGCAGGAAAGCTCGTTCGACCAAAATGCGATCAGCTATGCCGGGGCGCGCGGAATGATGCAGCTGATGCCGGGGACCGCTCGCGACGAGGCGCGCAAGCTGGGCGTCGGCTACGACAGCAATCGCCTCCACGATCCCGATTACAACGTGATGCTCGGCTCCACTTATTTCCAGCGGATGCTCGATCGCTGGAACGGGAGCGTCCCGCTGGCGGTGGCCAGCTACAATGCCGGGCCGGGCAACGTCAGCAAATGGATCAACGCTTATGGCGATCCGCGCACCGGCCAGGTCGACATGATCGGCTGGATCGAGGCGATCCCGTTCACCGAGACCCGCGGCTACGTGCAGCGGGTGATCGAAAACAGCGTCGTCTATGACAGCATCAACCCGCAGCCAGCGAGCCGGACCGCGCTCCACGTTTCCCGCTATCTCGGGAAGGGCTCGCCGGGCTAAGCCGCCCGGATGGCCGACAAGCCGCGATTCATCACGCCTGACGGATTCCGCCGGCTGAAGGCGGAATATGCCGAGCTGTTCGGAATCGAGCGGCCCAAGATCGTCGAGGTTGTGTCCTGGGCCGCCTCGCTCGGCGACCGCTCGGAAAACGCGGATTACCTCTACGGCAAGAAGCGCCTTCGCGAGATCGACCGGCGGCTGGCGCACCTGGCGCGCGTGATGAAGGCGGCGAAAGTCGTCGATCCCTCGGAGCAGCCCACCCGCAACCAGGTGCGGTTCGGAGCGACAGTTGAGATAGCAGACGAGAACGACAACCGCCGGACTCTGACGATCGTCGGCGACGACGAGACGGATGCATCATCAGGGCGGATCGGCTGGAGCGCCCCTCTCGCCCGCGCCTTCATCGGAGCGAAGGTCGGCGACGAACGCCTCGTTCGCCTCCCCGGCGGGGAGAAAAGCTACGAGGTAATGAGCATTCGCTATCCGGAATAGCCGATCTGCTCCGCGCACTTCGAGCCATTGCGGACATCAACAAGAGTGTTACCGTTGCACCTGGAGACACTTGATGCGTGGGTATCGACCAGATGATGAATGGGCCGAACTGACCACGCAGTCAGGTGAGTCACTACAAAGTGGACATGCGTTTCTGTTTTTTGGTGCAGTTGTTGCACTGCCCATTGTGGTCGGGTTGATCGGTCATTTCACGATTGGCCGAACAGTCAGTTTGCTCATCGCGGTCAGTTTGCTTTCGGCTGGCGCGGTCGTTGTACAAGAACTCCGAGCTTGTGCTCGTCGGGGCTATTTCGAGTTCCCGTTGTACCGGATACGGGTTTCGAAGGAGAAATCTCCTTGGACCTTCTCGTGGTACTTCGTCCTCTATTCCGGCGGAGCGGCAATAGCCCTGGCAATTGGCATCACTTGCGCCGCCCTCGTTTATTTCAACCCGGCTGCGCTTTGAAATGGCATTAGAAATCGGGCTTACCAAATCACGGAATTGAAGCGATATCCGGCGGGATCCACTCCCGCCGCGCCTCAATCGAGAACAGCCGCTGCGGCGAATAGAAGCGCAGCGGCCAGTCGCGGCGGCCCATCGGTGACAGAAGCAGTTCGTTGACCAGCTCGTAGAGCGGTTCCTTCAGGTCCGCCTCGGCCAGGAACAGGCGCACGCCGCGAAGGAACACGCGGGTGATCGTCTCGTGATAGCCTTCGCTGTCGCTGTTCACGCCGCCGACGCTCTCGTTGTACTTGCGGATGATGTCCGGCAGCACCTTGTCGAGGTCCACATCGGGGAGCTTCAGCAGAAGGTACGCCGTCGCGGCAAGGTGGGCCTCGTGAGTCCACTCCTCGCGCGGCAGGGTGCACGCAAGGAGCCCTTCCCCGATATGCTCGATCTCGGCATCAGAGTTGAACAGGCGTGGTTCGAATTCGGGCATCTGATCGGGTCCTGTCAGGGCCCGGTCAGCGACCGGGCGTCAAGCCGGGGTGGTCTGCGTCTGCGGTTGCGCCTGGGCTTGCTCGACCTTCGGTGCCGCCTGGCGGACGCCCTCGTCGACATGGTCTTCGAACTGGGCGAAATTCTCGACGAACAGATCGACGAGCTTCGCCGCCATCGCGTCATATTGCGCCGGATCGGCCCAGGTGCCGCGCGGGTCGAGCAGATCGCTGTCGACGCCAGGCACCGCGACCGGCACGTCGAAGCCGAAGTTCGGGTCCTTGCGGAACTTGGCGTTGTTCAGGCTTCCGTCCAGCGCGGCGTTCAGGAGAGCGCGTGTCTCCTTGATCGGCATGCGCTTGCCGACTCCGTACTTGCCGCCGGTCCAGCCGGTATTGACCAGCCAGCAATCGACGTTCGCCTCGGCAATGCGCTTCTTCAGGAGATTGCCGTAAACCGACGGATGGCGCGGCATGAAGGGCGCTCCGAAGCAGGTCGAGAAGGTCGCCTGCGGTTCGGTCACCCCGATCTCGGTTCCGGCGACCTTGGCGGTGTAGCCGGAGAGGAAGTGGTACATCGCCTGCTCGGGAGTGAGCTTCGCGATCGGCGGAAGCACGCCGAACGCATCGGCGGTGAGCATGACGACATTCTTCGGCGGCGGCCCCATGTTGTGCGCCGAAGAATTCGGGATGAAGTCGATCGGATAGGCACCGCGGCTGTTCTCGGCGAGCGTCGGGTCGTCGAGGTCGAGGGTGCGGGTGACCGGATCGACGACGACATTCTCGAGCACCGTTCCGAAGCGCTTGGTAGTCGCGTAAATCTCCGGCTCGGATTCGGCCGAGAGACGGATCATCTTGGCGTAGCAGCCGCCTTCGAAGTTGAAGACCGCGGTATCGGACCAGCCGTGCTCGTCGTCGCCGATGAGAGTCCGGTTCGGGTCGGCCGAAAGCGTCGTCTTGCCGGTCCCCGAAAGACCGAAGAAGATCGCCGTGTCGCCCTTTGGGCCGATGTTCGCCGAACAATGCATCGGCATGATACCCTGCGGCGGAAGCAGAAAGTTGAGCACTCCGAAAACCGACTTCTTCATCTCGCCGGCATAAGCGGTGCCGCCGATCAGGATCAGCCTCTTGGAGAAATTGACCGCGACCACCGTCTCGCTTCGGGTGTCGTGGCGCTCGGGATCGGCGCGGAAGCTGGGAAGGTCGATGATGGTGAACTCGGGGACGAAACCCGCAAGCTCGCTTGCCTCGGGCCGGACCAGCATCGTTCGGATGAACAGGCTGTGCCACGCCAGCTCGTTGATCACTCGAACGCGGACCCGGTGCTCGGGCTGCGAGCCGCCGTACAGATCCTGGACGAACAGGGTCTCCTTCTCGCCGAGAGCGATGAGGAAATCGTCGTGAAGCCGGTCGAAGGCGGCGGGGTCCATCGGCTTGTTGCCGTTGTTCCACCAGATCACGTCCTGGGTCAGCTCGTCCTTGACGGTGAACTTGTCCCTGGCGCTGCGGCCTGTGTGCTTGCCGGTCTTGACGGCGATCGGGCCGTCCTTCGAGAGCAGCCCTTCGCTGCGCTGAATGGCGAACTCGACCAGCGGCGCGGTGACCAGATTCCAGTGCAACTCGGCCGGGGTCACGATCCCCTGCGCGTCCAACCCGTACTTCGCGACCCTGTCGGCCACTTCTTTCCCTTCCGATAAGAATAAGCGGCGGCGACCCATCGGCAGCCGCCGCACCATTATTCAAGCGCCTATAGACCCGAAAAAGTTGCCCGGTCAAAAGCGGCCGTTTCGCTTGTCTCGCCATTGAGCGGCTTGTAAGCCCGGCTTGGATCGCCCGTATGAGCCAAGTCATCGCGCTGGTCGACGACGACCGCAACATCCTGACCTCGGTGTCCATAGCCCTCCAGTCGGAAGGATTCGTCACCCGAGTCTATACGGACGGGACGACCGCTCTGAAGGCGTTTTCGGAGAACCTGCCCGACGTCGGAGTGTTCGATATCAAGATGCCGCAGATGGACGGGATGGAGCTTCTGCGCCGCCTTCGCGAGTTCAGCTCGATGCCGGTCATCTTCCTCACCTCCAAGGATGACGAGCTCGACGAGGCGCTGGGCCTGGCGATGGGCGCCGATGATTATATCACCAAGCCGTTTTCGCAGCGGCTTCTCCTCGCCCGAATTCGAGCGATCCTTCGCCGGCAGGAGCTGGCGAAGACCGAAGCCACGCCCGCCGGGGAGGCGGAGCCGGAAATGCTCGTCCGCGGGCGGCTCAGCATGGACCCGGCCCGGCACAAGGTGAAATGGGACGGGCGGGACGTGACGCTGACGGTGACGGAATTCCTGATCCTGGAAGCGCTGGCGCAGCGACCCGGAGTCGTGAAAAGCAGGAACCAGCTGCTCGATATCGCCTACCAGGACGACGTCTATGTCGACGACCGCACCATCGACAGCCACATCAAGCGGATCCGGCGCAAGTTCCGAGTCGCCTATCCGCAATTCGACTCGATCGAGACGCTCTATGGCGTCGGTTATCGTTTTGAGCAGTAAGCGCAGCCAATGGTGAGACGCCGCCGCCGCCGCGACGCCCGTCCGTGGACCGCTCGCTGGACGCTGACCTGGCGAATCCTGGCAGTTAACATCCTCACCATCCTGATCCTCGCGCTCGGGGTCATCTATCTCGACGCATTCCGCAACAAGCTGAGCAAGGAGCGCATCCACCGCACCGAGCGCGAAGCGCAGATCACCGCGATCATCGCCGGCTCGCTGCCGCCGGAGAAACGGCCGCAGGCGCTCGCCGCAATCTCGAAATCGACTGGAAGCCGAATCCGCCTGTTCGGCGCCGACGGCCGGCTGGTCGCCGACAGCTGGACGATCACCGGCCCGACTTACCGGCTTCGCGATCCTCGCCAGGAAAGCTGGATGAAGGACGCGGCCAGGGCGCTCGACCGCGGTTTCAACTTCATCGTCGGTGCCGAATATGCGCCGGAGTTCGTCGAGCCGGCCAACGACACCATGGCGGCGTGGCCCGAAGCCGACCAGGCAAGGCGCGACAATCTGGTGACGAGCACGATCCGGACAGCGCCCGATTTGACTCCGGTCCTCTCGGCCGCGGCTCCCGTTGACGGCGGCGCGCTCCTCGTGACCTCGAACGAGCGAAGCCTCGTCCGCTCGATGCGGAGCCAGCGGGCGGCGCTCGGAATCGCGATGGGTGTGGCGATCCTGATCTCTGTCCTGCTGTCGCTGTTCCTCGCCCGGACCATCGTCCGGCCACTCCGCAAGATCGCAATCTCCGCGCACCGGGTTCGCCTCGGCCGGGCGCGAGAAGTACGGGTGCCGCGCCTTCCCTCGCGCCACGACGAGATCGGCCTCCTCGCGCGGTCGGTGTCCGACATGAGCCAGTCGCTGAGGCACCGGATCGACAATATCGAGGCGTTCGCGGCCGACGTGACCCACGAACTCAAGAACCCGCTCGCCTCGCTTCGCTCCGCTGTCGACGGGCTCGACAACGTCAAGGACGAGAAGCTTCGCGAGCGGCTGATGCAGGTCGCTCGCGAGGACGTGCTCCGGCTTGACCGGCTGATCAGCGACATCAGCGAGGCGGCGCGAACCGACGCCGAGCTGGCCCGGGCGCGGTTCGAGCCGGTCGACCTTGGTCTTCTCATCGAGCAGCTGATCGCAAGCTGGGACGGACGGCGCGAGAAGGGAGACGCGCGAATTGCCTACGCCCGGCCGCGCAAGGAAAGCGCGATGGTCCTGGGCGATCCCGGCCGGCTGGCGCGCGCAATCGACAACATCCTCGACAATGCAGTGAGCTTCTCGCCGTCCGGGGGGCTGGTCGAGATCGCGGCATCGCGCGTCGGCAACCGTGTCCGAATCCGGATCGACGACGAGGGGCCCGGAGTCCCGGAAGAGGCGCGCGAAGCGATCTTCAACCGCTTCCATTCGATCCGCCCCGAAAGCGAGCATTTCGGAAGGCATTCCGGCTTGGGGCTGGCGATCGCCAAGGCTATTGTCGAAGGCCATGATGGGGAAATCAGCGTGTTCGATCGCGACGATTCGCCGTCCGGCGCCCGCTTCACCATCTCTCTTCCGGCGATGGAGCAGCAATGAATGCGCCGCGCGCCCTGTCGGCAGAAAACGTCCATGCCAGCAGCGTGGCGATCGACGGCCGGGCGGTGCTGATCACCGGCCCGTCGGGCTCCGGAAAATCCGATCTCGCGCTCAGGCTCCTTGACCGCGGCTTCACCCTGGTCAGCGACGACCGGACGACCGTCCGCCGCGAAGGCGATCGGCTCATCGCCTCGGCCCCGCCGCAGATCGCCGGCAAGCTGGAAATCCGCGGCATCGGAATCATCGACATGCAAATTGCGAGCGACATTCCGGTCGCCTTGCTGGTCGAGTTGACGAGCGACATGCAGCGGCTTCCCGACGACAGCCGTGAACGGCCGGTTCTGGGCATCCCCCTGCCGCTGGTCACCATCGACGCGATGACCGCGTCGGCGGCTTCGAAAGTCGCCTTCGCGCTCGACCGGCTCGGGCTCAAGTGAGCGAGGCGCCGCTCAAACCGCGGTTTCTGCTCGTCACCGGAATGTCCGGGGCGGGCAAGTCCACGGTCCTCGACGCGCTCGAGGACATGGGCTGGGACATCGTCGACAATCTGCCCGCCGACCTTCTCCGCGATTTCGTTCACGGAAGCGACCAGTGCCGAACGGCGCCGGTCGCGATCGGAATGGACGTCCGGAGCCGCGGCTTCGATCCGGCCGCGCTTCCGGGCCTCATCCGCTCGATCGACGGGGTCGAGCCGGAAATCCTGTTCCTCGACTGCTCGACCGCCGAGCTCATGCGGCGATTCGACAAGACCCGGCGCAGGCACCCGCTCGCCCCGGACCGGCCGGCCGAGGACGGGATCGCTCGCGAGCGATCGGTGCTGGCGCCGCTGCGGAGCGCCGCCGACAGCGTCGTCGACACCACCGATCTGTCACCGATCGAGCTTCGCGAAGAGCTCCGCCGGCGCTTCGGGGACGAGCGCGAGCCGGTGCTGACCCTGGTCTCGTTCGGCTTCGGCCACGGGATCTCGCGGACCGCCGACCTGGTGTTCGACATGCGCTTTCTCGCCAATCCGCATTGGGTCGACGATCTTCGCGACCAGACGGGTGAAGATTCCGACGTTCGAGACTATGTTGCGAAGGACTCCGGCTGGGCCGATTCGATGGACAGAATCGAAGCGCTTCTCAGGGAGTGGATTCCCCGCTACTGGGCCGCGGGCAAAACATATCTTACGGTTGCATTTGGCTGCACCGGGGGGCGACACCGCTCGGTGGCCGCCGCAGTCGAAATGGCGGAAAGATTGCGGGCCGCGGGATTCACCCCGAACCTGCGTCACCGCGACCTGGCCTCGGCGCCGAGCGACCGGATCGAGGACAAGGCCGGGGTCGCGCCATAGCGAGAGTGGAAGTGAGTTGAACGAATGATTGGATTGGTGCTGGTGACCCACGGTCGTCTTGCGGCCGAGTTCATCACCGCAATGGAGCATGTCGTCGGACCGCAGGAAGCGATCGAGGCCGTGTGCATCGGCCCCGACGACGACATGGAGGCGCGCCGCAAGGACATCGCCGCCGCGATCAAGAAGGTCGACCAAGGCAAGGGCGTGATCGTCCTCACCGACTTGTTCGGGGGGACTCCCTCGAACCTGGCGATCAGCCTGATGAAGACCGAGAATGTGGAGGTCATCGCCGGCGTCAACCTGCCGATGCTGATCCGCCTGGAAGGCGCCCGCAAGGTGATGGGTGTCCATGCCGCGGTCGCGGCCGCCCGCGAAGCCGGCCGCAAATATATCTCCGTCGCCTCCGAAATTCTCGGGGAAGCCGCCGCTTGAGCGAAGTCTCGCGCGACGTCCGGATCGTCAACTCGCGCGGGCTGCACGCCCGGGCCAGCGCCAAGTTCGTCAACCTCGCAAGCCAGATCGATTCGAAGATCGAGGTCGAGAAGGACGGCAACCGGGTGTGCGGCACCTCGATCATGGGGCTGATGATGCTCGGAGCGGCCAAGGGCGATTCGATCCGGATACATGTCGAAGGCAGCAATGCCGAGGACGCGCTGGAGCGGCTGGTCGCGCTCGTCGAATGCGGCTTCGAAGAGGAGTGCGGGTAAGCGGTGCCGCGTCAGGTCACTGCTTTTTCCAACGCGACCGTCAAGCGGCTGCGCTCGCTTCGCGACAAGAAGGCTCGGCGGGCCGAGCGCATGTTCCTGGCCGAGGGGCTGCGGATCATCGCCGAGGCGCGCGACAGCGGCCGCCTTCCGGAAATCATCGCTTTCTCGACCGAGGGCGCGAAGCACCCGCTTGCCGCCGACATCATCGCCGCGACCGAAGCCGCGGGCGGCGATGCGATCGAAACGACGCCCGACATCCTCTCCAAGATGAGCGGCAAGGACAATCCGCAGTTGCTGCTCGGCGCCTTCAGCCAGCCGGAGATGGAGCTCGAGCGCATCGACCGGAGCGCGGCACCGCTGTGGATTTGCGCCCAGGCGCTTCGCGATCCCGGCAACATCGGGACTATCCTGAGGACGGGGGACGCGGTCGGGGCCGGCGGGCTGATCCTGATCGACGATTGCGCCGACCCCTTTTCGGTCGAGGCGGTGCGGGCCTCGATGGGAGCGATCTTCACGCAGCAGGTCGCCCTCGCTCGCTGGGAGGAATTCCTGCCGTGGCTTCGCTCGGGTCCGGGGCAGCTCGTCGGAACCAGCCTGAAAGCGACGGATGATTATCTGGATGCGCGGTACGAACCACCCTGCTTCCTCCTCATCGGCAACGAGCAGCAGGGCCTTCCACAAAGCTACGAAGCCGAGTGCGACCTCCTCGTCAAAATCCCGATGGCCGGCCGCGCCGACAGCCTCAATGCGGCGATGGCGGCGGCGGTGATGGCGTTCGCGGTGAAGGCGAGCTGGCGGAACTGATGCCCACCTGATCGTCATGCTGAACTTGTTTCAGCATCCATTTCCATGAAGCTTGGTTACGTGTCAGCAATGGACCCTGAAACGAGTTCAGGGTGACGGAGATAGCATGAATCGCGCCGCATTCATTCCGATACTCGCTCTAGGCGTCGCGGCCTGCGCGCCCTTCCCGCCGGCTCCGCCCGCGCCGTATCACGGCGTCGGCACCGAGCCGTTCTGGAGCCTTATCATCGACGATCGGAACGTCACCTTCATCCTGTCGGGCGAGCAGCCGATCGTTCAGCCCAGGCCAAAGGCGATCATCGGGATTGTCGGTGAAATCTACCAGACCCCGCGCATCGACGTGAACATCGTCCACGCCCCGTGCAGCGACGGGATGAGCGACCGCGTCTATCCCGACAAGCTGCAGGTCACCGTCGACGCCAAGCGCTTCAATGGCTGCGGCGGGCTCTAGGCTTCGTCTTCCTCGTCCGCGGGCTCGAGCCGCGGCGCCAGCGGATCGTCGAGGCTGAGCTCCACCGGTTCGGCCTGCTTTGCCGGCAGCTTCGTCAGCGGGCGCGGCGAGGCTTCGATCACCGGTGGAGGCTCGATCTCTTTCGCGCTTCCAGCGCCGAAGTCCTCGAACCGACGGGCCTGAGTGAACACTTGGCTCTCAAGGCTCCCGACCATCTTGTTATAGGCGTTGTTCATCCGGCCGAGGTTGGTCCCGACTGACGCCACATGCTCCGCCATGGTCGCAAGGCGCGAGTGAAGCTCCTTGCCGAGCTCGGCGATCTTGCCCGCCTCGGCCGCCAGCTTCTCCTGCTTCCACACCGTCGCCACAGTGCGCGCAATCGCTACCAGGTTCGTCGGCGTGGCGAGCAGGACGCGCCGCTCGAACGCCCATTCCCAAAGTCCCGAATCCTGCTCCAGCGCGGCGGTGAGGAAATGCTCGCCGGGAATGTACATGACCACGTAATCGGCGGCGTCGCCGAACTGGGCCCAATAGGCTTTCGACCCGAGCTGCTGAACATGGTTTCGCATCGAGGCGACATGCGCCTGGAGACAGGCGAGCCGCTTCTCGTCATCTACCTCCTCGCAAGCCTCGAGATAGGAGTTGAGCGAGCATTTTGCGTCGATCACCAGCTTGCGCTCCGATGGCAGGTTCACGACAACGTCTGGCCGAAGCCGCCCGTCCTCGGTGTTGACCGACACCTCCATCTCGAAATCCACGCCTTCGACCAGTCCCGCTTGAGTGAGCACATTGCGGAGCGACTGCTCGCCCCAGCGGCCGCGCGCCTTGGGCGAGGAGCGAAGCGCGTTGACGAGATTGCGGGTCTCGTCGCGGACCTTGCCCTGCCCCTCGCGCACCTGCTCGACGACGGATTTCAGGCCGGCATAATGATCGATTCGTTCCTTCTCGACCCTTTGCAGGCCGTCCTCGTATCGTTTTAGCGTTTCCGCCACCGGCGCAAGCAACTCCTTGAGCTTGGTCTCGCTTGCCTTGTCGGCGGCGGTGAACCGCTCCCCCGCCTTTTCGAGGAAATCCTTGTGCGCCTTGTCGAGAAGCTTGTCGCCGATCTCGCGGAACTGGGCGACCAGCGCGTCCTTCGATTCGGCGAGATCCTTCATTCTCTGGTCGAAATTGCGGGCGTCGGCCTGCAACGCGGCCAGCTCGCGCGCGGTCGAGTCCAGGCTCGTCCGCGCCTCGTCGCGCTCGGCCGTCACACCGTTCAGCTGCATCCGCAGGTTTTCGACGGTCTGCGCAGCGCCGGCGGAGTTGCGGCTCGCCACCAGCCATCCGATGACGGCCCCGACCGTCAGGGCGACGATCGCGGCGAGGATCAGGCCCACGTCCATACTCATTCCCCCGGTGGAACAGAATGGGAACCGTACGCCCGGCATTTGCCATGCTCAAGCGGAACCGGCACCCTCTCCGCAAGTTCGTCCCGAAGAGCAGGAGAAACCAATGTCCATCCGAAAGATGATCGCGCTGCACCCGGACGTCGCCGGCCGCGTCAACCAGGCGCTCACCGATGCGGCGCATCACCTGATGTATTGCGCGCGAATGTGCGTGAGCTGCGCCGACTCCTGCGACGCCGAGAAGGAGGACATGCGGCAATGCGTCCGCGCCTGCCTCGACTGCGCCGACGTGTGCGAAGCCACTGGCAAGCTCGCCGTTCGCCGCACCGGCTCCAACGAAGCGGTGCTCAAGGAGACTCTCGAGCTGTGTGCGCGGGTGTGCGAATCCTGCGCCGTGGAATGCGAGCGCCACGACCACGAGCATTGCAAATTGTGCGCGCAAATGTGCCGCGAGTGCGCCGAGGATTGCCGCAACGCGGCAGCGAGCATCACTCCGGAGGGTTGAGCGTGCGGATTTTTGCGAAGGTCGCCTGCCTGCTGATCCTCGCGGGGTGCAACAAGGGCCCGGCAACGAGCGAGCCGGGCGGGCCGGTCGCCGGCGCTCCGAGCGGACCGATCGCCTCCGGACGGGCGGACGCCAAGAACGCAGTGACTGGCGGCGAAGCGACGGCGGTGAAGGCCGGCGACCTGCCGGCGCCGGGACCCATTCCGCGCTTCGTCGGAAAATGGGCCGCCGACCAGAAATCCTGCGATTCCGCCGCCTGGCAATTCACCCAGACGACGTTGCGCACGCCCGCGGGCTCGAGCTGCAGCTTCGACGAGGTGACTGAGGTGCCCGGCGGCTACGATGTGAAGGCGATGTGCAAGGCCAAAGGACCGGAGGCACCCGACACGCTGCAGATCCGCTTCGCAGAATCGGCCAAGGCAATGCTGTTCAGTTCGAAGGCGATCGCCGACACTGGCCTCGTCTTCTGCGGCCGCGACGTCTGAAGCGCCCTCGGGCCTGTTGACAGCCCGGCCCGTCGCCTACAGTCCTTCGTCACAATTTCGGGAGGAATATCGAATGCGCCGCGCAATCGTCATCGCCACGGTCCTGCTGCTCGCCGCCTGCAACAATCGCGCGAATTGGGCAAATCAGCAGGCCCAGCTCGCCAACGAGGCCAACGCGAGCTCGTCTGAAGCCAACGACGTCAATGCCGCCGCCCCGACGGCGAGCGACGTCAATGCGACGGCGGGCAATGATGTGAATGCGGCGGCGACGGCGGGAAACTCTGTGAACGCGGCGGCGCCTGCGAATGAGGCCACGCCCCAAGGCTGAGGCTTAGGCGGCCCTTTTTTCCTGCTCCTTGCGCAGCTTGGCGAGCTTCTTGAGGATCATCTCGCGCTTGAGGCGCGACAGATGGTCGATGAACAGGACGCCCTCGAGATGGTCCATCTCGTGCTGCAGACAGGTGGCGAGCAGCCCTTCGATATCGGCTTCATGCCGGTCGCCATTTTCGTCCAGCCAGCGCGCCCGGATGCAGTCGGGCCGGTCGACCTCGGCATATTGGTCGGGCACCGACAGGCAGCCTTCGGTGTAGGGCACTTCCTGGTCCGAGGAATCGAGGATTTCGGGATTGATGAAGATCCGCGGGTCCCGGACCGGCTCGCCGCCTTCCTCCTCCGGCTCCTGGAGATCGATGACCAGGATTCGCTTGGGAACGCCGACCTGGATCGCGGCAAGGCCGATCCCCGGCGCCGCGTACATCGTCTCGAACATGTCGGCGATGAGCGAGCGAACCTCGTCGTCCACCTTTTCGACAGGTGTCGATTTCTGCCGGAGCAGCGGGTCCGGAACCTCGAGGATCGTGCGAATAGCCATGGATTGGAATTTAAGACTCGCCTCCCCTCCCTGCAAGGGAGCGCAGTCCGGCGCTCCGCTGCGGGTGGTGGGGGACGAGAACGAGGGTGCGACCCTCGACCCGCCACGATTCGAGCTCGGACAGGAAGTTCATCCCGATCACGTCGAGGTCGAGCCCGGGCGCGCTGACGACCTTGAGGTTGCGAGCGACGATGTTGCCGACGCGAAGCTCGTCCACGCTTCCGGTCTGCGCCCGTGTCGCTCCGTTGGCGGTTTGAAGGATGACCGGCGCGAGGCCCGTGCCGGTGTCGACTCCAGCCGCGCGCGCCGTGCCGGTCGATAGAGCGGTCACCGTCGCCCCGCTGTCGATCAGCAATCGGCGCTTCACGCCGTTGATGCTGGCGTTGACCCAGAAATGCCCGTCGGGCGACATTCGAATTCGAACTTCGTTGCCGGCAACGCTCTGGTTATCGAGCCCGAGCCGCTCGGTGAGACGCGCGAGAGTCGGCTGGTACGGGGCCTGCTGGAGCAAAAGGAAGACCGCGAACGCAAGGATCGCGAAGGAAAACAGGAACCGGAAGATCCGGCCGACATAGGGCAGGCGCTGAAGAAGAATGACGATGATGGCGATCCCGACAGCGTAGATCGCGAGATTCTGCCAGTCCGGTGCTGCCGCCATCGGATTATGCAACGGGCCGTCTCGCTCTAAGTGCCTGCGCCAGGGTTCCCTCGTCGAGATAATCGAGCTCGCCGCCGACAGGGAGCCCGTGCGCGAGCTGAGTCAGGCGGACCGGAAAGCCCTCGAGCCGTTCGGCGAGATAGTGGGCGGTCGTCTGCCCTTCGAGAGTCGCGTTCATCGCCAGCACGACTTCGTCGATGCCACCCTTCGAAACGCGGCTGACGAGCTGGTCGACGGTGAGATCCTCCGGCCGCACCCCGTCGAGCGCCGACAGCCGGCCGCCCAGGACATGATAGCGGCCGGGAAACAGCCGCGAGCGATCCAGCGCCCACAGGTCGGCGACTTCCTCGACCACGCACAATGAGCGGTCGTCGCGTCGCGGGTCGCGGCAGATCGCGCAAGGATCGGACGTGTCGACGTTGCCGCAGGTGGAGCAGGTCGAGAGCGTGTCGGAAACTTTCTGCAGAGCGGTGAGCAAGGGCTGGAGCATGCTTTCGCGCTTCTTCATCAGGTGAAGCACGGCACGGCGCGCCGAGCGCGGCCCCAACCCGGGAAGCCGCGCCAGTGCATTTGCCAATGTTTCGATTTCCTGGCTTGCCACGGCAGTTGAGATAGGAATTTCGCCGCTCTCGCGCCATAGGGCACCGCGATGCGCATCGTCTTCATGGGATCGCCGGAATTCGCGGTGCCTAGCCTCGACGCCCTGGTCGAGGCAAAGCACGAAATCCTGTGCGTCTATACGCAGCCGCCGCGGCCCGCCGGGCGGGGCAAAAGCGCGCAGAAGACGGCGGTCCACCAGCGGGCGGACGAGCTCGCAATCGAGGTTCGCTGCCCTTCCACCCTGCGCGAAGAGCAGGAGCAGGGGCGCTTCGCCGCGCTCGACGCCGATATCGCCATCGTCGCCGCTTATGGCCTGATCTTGCCCAAACCGATCCTGGAGGCGCCGAAGGGCGGCTGCATCAACGTCCATGCGTCGCTCCTCCCCCGCTGGCGCGGGGCGGCACCGATCCAGCGAGCGATCCTCGCCGGGGACCAAGTGATCGGCGTGACGATCATGCGCGTGGAGGAAGGGCTCGACACCGGGCCGATGCTGCTGAAGCGCGAAACGCCCGTCGACCGGAAGACCGCGGGCGAACTGGCCGACGAATTGGCGAAGCTCGGCGCCGAAGCCCTGGTCGACTGGCTCGACAAGCCCGCGAAGGCTGTGCCGCAGCCGCAGGAAGGAGTCACCTACGCCTCCAAGATCGAAAAGGCCGAGGCGCAGATCGACTGGTCGGACAGCGCGCAAGACATCGAGCGGCAGGTCCGCGCTTTCGCCCCGTCGCCGGGTGCCTGGTTCGAAGCGAATGGCGAGCGGATCAGGCTGCTCGAGGCGGACGCGGGAACGGATGCATCGGGCAAGCCGGGGGAAGTCCTCGACGATTGCCTGAGCATCGCCTGCGGCTCGGGCTACGTGCGTCCGCTCAAGGTGCAGCGCGCGGGGCGCGGCGTGATGACGGCCGACGAGCTGCTTCGCGGCTTCCCGATCCCGAAGGGCGCGATCCTGACGTGACACGCTGGCGCCTCGCCATCGAATATGACGGCGGTCCGTTCATGGGCTGGCAGCGCCAGGACCACGGGCCCTCGGTGCAGCAGGCGCTGGAGGAGGCGCTGGCGCGGATGACGGGCGAGCTTCCGACGATCCACGCCGCCGGACGCACCGATGCCGGAGTCCATGCGCTGGCGATGAGTGCGCACGTCGAGATCGAGAAGACGCTCACTCCATACCGCTTGCGTGAGGGCGTGAACGCCCTGGTCCGCCCGCACCCGATCTCGGTCCTGTCGGCGCAGCATGTGCCCGACGACTGGCACGCGCGATTTTCCTGCGTCGGCAGGCGCTATCTCTACCGAATCCTCAACCGCCGGGCACCGCCGGCGCTGGACCGCGGCCGGATCTGGCACGTTGCCGTCCCGCTCGATTCCGAAGCGATGGCCGAGGGTGCCGCCTTGCTGGTCGGCCGACACGATTTCACCACCTTCCGATCGGTTCAGTGCCAGTCGGACAGCCCGGTAAAGACTCTCGACCGGCTCGACGTCACCCGCCTTGGCGACGAGGTCCACATCGAAGCGGCGGCGCGAAGCTTCCTCCATCACCAGGTTCGATCGATGGTCGGATGCCTCGCGCTGGTCGGGCGAGGCCAGTGGAATCCTGCCGACGTCAGATCCGCCCTCGACGCCCGCGAGCGGTCGGCGCTGGGCTATAATGCGCCGCCGCAGGGTCTTTATTTCGTCGAGGCGATCTACCCCTAGGTCGGTTCGACGGCCTCGATCGGGGCGGCGACGATCAGCAGCCAGGCGGCGGCAATGAAGCTCGCCGCGAGAACCCAGGCGAAGGTTGCGACGATCTCGTCGGTGGTCCCGAACAAGCCGTAGACCAGGACCGCGACCGGCAAGCCGACGAGAAGCAGAACGGCAAGCGCGAAATCCACGGCGGCGGCCAGGTAGACCCAGGTGCACAGCGGGCTTGGCGAGTGGCGCGACGAAACCAGCAGCGCCCCGCTGCGCAGCACCAGCCACAGGATGACGAAATTGAGGATGGTGAGGAAGTTGATATCCGAATCGAGGAGCAACCTCAGCCCCGCGAGCAGGCTGGCGAGAGCGGCGGCGCCGGCGGCGATGTGATGGCCGCGCCGGGCGGCGACCGCTGCTAGCTCGAATATCCCGGCTGCAGCGAGGAGCACGCCGATCTCGACCCGCGCCGGAATGCCCTTGGCAATCGGCAGCAAGGCGGCACCGATGGCGAGCAGAAGGATCAGCACTCCGGCCGACCGGATCACCAGCGATCGCGCTGCGTTCGACATTCCCACGCAATGTACAGAAGCCCGGACGGCTGGAACAGGTTCCGTTCGCGAGCCTTGAAATCGGCGTTTGCCGGCTGCGGCTTGCGTTGCCCGCGATCAAGGCAATCCGGTGCCAAACCGGAGCGAATCTCAACCGGATGGTAACGCCTTTCCCGCTCTATTGCTGGCTTGTGAGACAGGAGCCGCGCTTGCCGCGGAGTGGAACCGCTTGGAACAGCTGCCGATCGAAACGACAGTTTACTCGATGTCCTCGGACCCGCCGGCCCTGCCGGAACGGCGGGTCGACGAGCGGCACCTTACCCTGTTTCGGGTAGGTTCGATCCTGCTCGAGGGCCGGCGCGAGTTGTGCCTGGTCAAGAACATCTCCGCGGGCGGTGCACTGATCCGCGCTTATTGCCGGCTCAAGCCCGATGTCGAGCTTCGGATCGAGCTCAAGGAACAGCAGCCGATTTCCGGCCGAGTGAACTGGGTCAAGGGCACCGATGCCGGGATCACCTTCGACGAAGCCGTCGATATCGTCGATCTTCTCAAGTCCAGCGCGAAGGGCCCACGCCCGCGCATGCCCCGGGTCGAGGTACGCTGCATCGTCTCCGTCCGCGAAGGCGCGACGACCAACCGCACGACGCTGATCAACATCTCTCAGGGAGGCATGAGCGTCGAGAGCGAGAATGGCCTGACTCCGGGCGCGGAGGTGACCGTGAGCCTGCCCGGCCTGCCGCCACTGGCAGCGGTGATCCGCTGGTGCGAAGGGTCGCGCTACGGAATCAGCTTCAACACCGTGCTTGCACTGGCGGCACTGACCGAATGGCTGCACGGGCGCTCGAGCGCCTGACTCCTCATTCGCCGAGTCTGCTGCCTCCCGGGATCGCCCACCGCTCGATCAATGCCCGCTCTGCCGGCGACAGCGGTTTGCAGGAAAAGCCCGGCCGGCGATTGATCGGGAGCTCGACCTTCGGCTGCCGGTCGGGGACGTGCCGGAGCATCTCCTTAGGATAGAGCGGGACGTCGAAGGCGATTCCGGCGTGCCCGCAATGCGACCAGGCGATTCGGCTGGGCACGCTCAAGCCGTCGCGGTGGAACAGGACCCGGCTGCCCTGGTCGGGCAAGTCCTCGCCTTTGACCAGTGCGCCCTCCTGCGAAAGATTGCGCAGCACGACCGGCAGGGACTCGCCGGGTATCTCCAGCGTCGCCTTCAACATGACATTCGATCGGCGGTGCCGCCGGTTCTGGATTGCGGTGCTCTGGTCCATTCTCCTCGCGAATACACGCGCGGAGTAAAGGTAGCTTTAAGGCGCTGTTTCGATTGTGCCGTTTCGGAACAGAAGCATCACATTGTTCGCCGGCATTGCCCGCCGGTCCGCCAGTTCGAGACCACGGGATTCGGCTTCGGCCACGAAATCTTCCACCCGGCGAAGGCCCCAGCGCCGGTCGCGGCTCTTGAGATCGGCGTCGAAGGCGACATTGCTGGGCGCGGTTTCGACATCGTCGTTCAGCCAGGGGCCGTAGAGAATCAGCGGCGCCCCGGCGGGAAGCAGCCGCGATGCTCCCTCCAGCAGCCCGAGCGACGATTCCCACGGGCTGATGTGGGCCATGTTGATATTGAGGACCGCATCCGCGTTGTCGATCGGCCAGTCGGCTGACGCGGCATCGATGACCAGCGGCTCGCGCAGGTTCGGCAGGTTCGCCGCGGCTCGCCAGGACCGGATCGATTCGAGCGCCTCGGGGTGAACATCGCTCGGCTGCCACGACAGATTGGGGAAGCGCGCTGCAAAATAGCGGCCGTGCTCACCGGTGCCGCTGGCAATCTCCAGCACAAGACCCTTGTCCGGCAGCCATTCGGCCAGCACATCGGCGATCGGCTCGCGGTTCCTCAGCGCCGCGGGAGCGGACCGTCGCCCGTCGGCAGCGGGAGCCTCGTAGAATCGCCGCTCGCCGCTCACTCCGCCGCGACCAGCCCGCGGGCCCGCGTGTATATCTCGATTCGAGTCGCGGAGAGGAGCCCGAGGGCGAAGCCGATGAAGGCATCGGTCATCAGCATCGCCGGACTGGACGCATTGGAGGCCGCGGTTTCGCCGAAGACCTGCCGCGCGCCGAGCTTCAACACGATGATCGCGACGAGCAGGAGCATCGCCAGCGGAGACGCCTTCTGGCGAAGCTCGCCGGTCGCCGGATCGCGATGGATCGCGATCATCCGGCCTCGATACCAGCCGACGAGGAGGCCGATGATCAGCCCGCCGAGGATCAGCTCCCATCCCAGGATGGTCGGCGGAAGCGCGGTGAACATGAAGGCGATCAGGATCAGGTAAACGACGGGCACGATCCACAGCGACTTGAGGTTGAGCTTGCGCTCGCTGCGCATGGTTCGAAGCCGAAGCGCGACGACGACCACGATGATCGCAAACGGCAGAAGGGTGGCCAGCCAGCCGTGGGGTTGCTCGACCGTCATTGTGCCGCCTCCGCCTGTTCCGGTTCGCGATAGACGAGCACGGGTTTCCTTGCGGCGAGCGTTTCGTCAAGCCGCCGCCGGGGCGCATAGACGGGCGCGGCCTTCAGGCTCTGGTCCCCCGCCTTCGCGCGCTCCGCGATCGAGCGCATCGCCGCGATGAACTGGTCGAGCGCCGCCTTCGATTCGGTCTCGGTCGGCTCGACCAGCATCGCGCCGTGGACGACCAGCGGGAAATACATGGTCATCGGGTGGAAGCCTTCGTCGATCAGAGCCTTGGCAAGATCGATCGTGCTCAGCCCTTCGGCGAAGCCTTTGTCGGAGAAGAGCGCCTCGTGCATGCACGGTCCGCTTTTGGCGAACGGCGCGTCGAGCACGTCCGCGAGAGAGCGAAGGACGTAATTGGCGTTCAGCACCGCATCCTCGGCGACCTGGCGAAGGCCGTCGGCGCCGTGGCTGAGGATGTACGCGAGCGCCCGGGTGAACATGCCCATCTGGCCGTGGAAGGCGGTCATCCGGCCGAAGCTGCGTGCGTGATGCTCCTCGCCAGCATTCTCTTCCTCGACCAGCCTGTACGATCCGTCGGCCGTTTTCGCGACGAAGGGCAGCGGTCCGAACGGCGCCAGCGCTTCCGACAGGACGACGGGTCCCGAGCCCGGCCCACCGCCGCCGTGCGGCGTCGAGAACGTCTTGTGCAAATTGATGTGCATCGCGTCGATGCCGAGGTCGCCCGGACGGA
>Ga0207705_10000130_pt1 | contig 82082 bp, 78 predicted proteins | sample KBSC13metaG_FD_184314 | JGI IMG/M metagenome (GOLD analysis project Ga0207705, IMG submission 184314) | Corn rhizosphere microbial communities from Kellogg Biological Station, Michigan, USA - KBS C1-3 metaG (SPAdes) (version 2) | ecosystem: Host-associated > Plants > Roots > Rhizosphere > Soil ... | reverse complement strand
GGGCCGGGGTTGCATAGATTTTCCACAATTCGCGAACACGCCGCGCTCGCTGTTTGACGCGCTGGATCGCGATAACAACGGCGTGCTCACCAAATATGAGCTTCGCCCGTGGGAACCGGCCCCCAAAAAGGACGATGATTCGAACGCGCCGCGGTCCGGCTCTCATCACGCGCGCGGCGGCAATTAGCGCAGCGTTTTTCGCAGCTTGACTTGGCCTAGGCCCCGCCCTACATCGGCGCTCCTTCGCGGGTCCGCCCGCGAGCGCCCGCGGGGGCGTAGCTCAGTTGGTTAGAGTGACGGCCTGTCACGCCGTAGGTCGCGGGTTCGAGCCCCGTCGCTCCCGCCATTTTCCTCTCAGAAGAAAATGCATTTCTAGTCGCGAGTGACTCGCAAATAATGCTTGAAAAGTCGCGGAAAAATCCTGTTTTCCCAAGGCGAATCTTGATCTAAACCGCGTTGCCAGCGGGCGTTAAATTCTGTTACTGCACCCGCGAAATAACCAGGTTTTGCCCGCGCGACCGGCTCGCCCGCGAGGCGTGCAGAACCAGTCAGGACCTAAGTCATGGAAGGCCTGCTGATCGAGTATTTGCCGATCCTGCTGTTTATCGGGATCGCCGGAGGATTGAGCCTGGTTTTGATGCTCGTTCCTTTCGTCATCGCGCCGTCCAAGCCGGATCCCGAAAAGCTTTCCGCCTATGAATGCGGCTTCCCCGCGTTCGGTGACGCACGCATGAAATTCGATGTGCGCTTCTATCTGGTGTCGCTGCTCTTCATCATCTTCGACCTCGAAGTCGCCTTCCTGTTTCCGTGGGCGATCACGCTGAAAGCCACCGGCGCTTTCGCGTTCTGGTCGATGATGGTGTTCCTCGGCGTGCTGACCGTCGGCTTTATCTATGAATGGAAGAAAGGCGCGCTCGAATGGGAGTGATTCTTCCGGCCAATTCCGCCGCGCGCACCGGTGTCGAAGGTGGCAATCAGTCCATCACCGACAACGACCCCTATTACAAGCAGATGCAGGCCGAGATGCACGAGAAGGGCTTTCTCGTCGCTTCGGCAGACTCTCTCATCAATTGGGCGCGCACCGGCTCGCTGATGTGGATGACGTTCGGTCTCGCCTGCTGCGCGGTCGAGATGATGCAGGCGTCGATGCCGCGTTACGATCTGGAGCGCTTCGGCTTCGCACCGCGCGCCTCACCGCGCCAGGCGGACGTGATGATCGTGGCCGGAACGCTCGTGAACAAAATGGCGCCCGCGCTGCGCAAGGTCTACGACCAGATGCCGGAGCCGCGTTACGTGATCTCAATGGGATCCTGCGCGAATGGCGGCGGCTATTATCACTACTCCTATTCGGTGGTGCGCGGCTGCGACCGTATCGTGCCGGTGGACATTTATGTGCCGGGCTGTCCGCCGACCGCGGAAGCGCTGGTATACGGCGTGATGCTCCTGCAGCGGAAAATCCGCCGCACCGGCAACATTGATCGCTGAGGGCAGATGGCGGACCTGAACGATCTCGGCGGAAAAATTAGTGCTGCGCTCTCGGGTGCGGTAAAGGCGGCCAACGTCGCCTTCGGCGAACTCACCTTGGTGATCGAGCTGGGCGATATTCCCCGCGTGTTAAAATCGTTGCGCGACGAATTCGGGTTTACGATCCTGATCGACGTGACCGCGGTGGACTGGCCGCAGCGCGCCAGGCGCTTTGACGTCGTTTATCATCTGCTGTCCACGCGCAGTAACACACGCATCCGCGTGAAGGCGGAAACCGACGAGGGCACGGCTGTTCCCACCGTGGTGCCGCTGTTCCCGGCCGCCAATTGGTTCGAGCGCGAAACATTCGACATGTATGGCGTGACCTTTGCCGATCATCCGGATTTGCGCCGCCTGCTCACGGACTACGGCTTCAGCGGTTATCCGCTGCGCAAGGATTTCCCGCTCACCGGTTACGTCGAGCTTCGCTATGACGACGAGCAGAAACGCGTGGTCTATCAGCCCGTAAAGTTGGTGCAGGAATTCCGCGATTTCGATTTCATGTCGCCATGGGAAGGTGCGCCTTACATTCTTCCCGGTGACGAGAAAGCTTCGGCGCCGGAGAAGAAGTCATGAGCGCTGTGCCAGACGTGAAAGTCGATGACGGCAGCGAGAACCCGCAGGTCACGATCAATTTCGGCCCGCAGCATCCCGCCGCGCATGGCGTGTTGCGCCTCGTGCTCGATCTGGACGGCGAGATCGTCGCCCGTGTCGATCCGCATATCGGCCTGCTGCATCGCGGCACCGAGAAGCTGATCGAACACAAGACCTATCTGCAGGCCATCGGCTATTTCGACCGCCTGGACTACGTCGCGCCGATGAATCAGGAACATGCTTTCTGCATGGCCATCGAGCGCCTGACGGGCCTTGAAGTGCCGCGCCGTGGGCAGTTCGTGCGCGTACTCTATTGCGAGATTGGCCGCATCCTGAACCATCTGTTGCAGGTGACCACGCAAGCGCTGGATTGTGGCGCGCTCACGCCGCCGCTCTGGGGCTTCGAAGAGCGCGAAAAGCTGATGGTGTTTTATGAGCGGGCCTCCGGCTCGCGCATGCATGCCAAATATTTCCGTCCGGGCGGAGTGCATCAGGACCTGCCGCCCGATCTGGTGTCGGACATCTACGAGTGGACCAGCCACTTCCCGAAAGTGCTGGACGACATCGAGGGTTTGCTTACCAACAGCCGGATCTTCAAGCAGCGCAATGTCGATATCGGTGTGATCAAGCGCGCCGATGCGGAAGCGTGGGGCATGTCGGGCGTTATGCTCCGCTCGACAGGTGTGGCCTGGGATTTGCGCCGTTCGCAGCCCTATGAAGTTTACAGCGAGCTGGATTTCCAGATTCCGGTTGGCAAGAACGGCGACAATTACGATCGCTACCTGATGCGTGTCATGGAGATGCGCCAGGCCTGCAAGATCATGCGCCAGTGCATCGAGAAGATGCCGACGGGTCCGGTCGTCGCCGAGAACCACAAGATCGTGCCGCCCAAGCGCGCCGAGATGAAGCGCTCGATGGAAGCGCTCATCCATCACTTCAAGCTCTATACCGAAGGCTTCCACGTTCCGGCCGGCGAAGTGTATGCGGCCGTCGAGGCGCCGAAGGGCGAGTTCGGCGTCTATCTCGTCGCCGACGGCTCGAACAAGCCGTACAAGTGCAAGATTCGCGCGCCGTCTTATGCGCATCTGCAGGCGATGGATTTCATGTGCAAAGGCCACATGCTGGCCGATATTTCCGCCGTGCTCGGCTCGCTCGACGTGGTGTTCGGAGAGGTGGACCGGTGAGCCTGCGTCGTCTTTCGCCCAACCAGCCCGCCAGCTTTGCGTTCAATGCGCAGAGCAAGGCCGAGATCGACAAGTGGATCGCGAAATTCCCGCAAGGCCGTCAGGCGTCCGCGGTGATCGCGGCGTTGTGGATTGGGCAGGAGCAGGAAGGCTGGGTGACCAAGCCGATGATCGAGGAAGTCGCGCGGCTTCTTTCAATGCCCTACATCCGCGTGCTGGAAGTCGCCACCTTCTATACGATGTTCAATCTGGAGCCGGTCGGCGATCATCTGGTGCAGGTGTGCACGACGACGCCGTGCTGGCTGCGCGGTTCCGACGATGTTGTCGCCGCCTGCAAGAAGCACATCGCGCCGACGCCGCACACGGTTTCCACCGACGGCAAATTCTCCTGGATGGAAGTCGAGTGTCTGGGCGCTTGCGTGAATGCGCCGATGCTGCAGATCGGCAAGGATTTCTACGAAGACCTCGACGGGCCCACGACCGAGAAACTTCTCGAAGCATTCCGCCGTGGCGAGACGCCGAAGCCCGGTCCGCAGAATTTCGGACGCGTATCGTCCGAACCGGCCGGCGGCGCGCTGACGCTGAAAGACCCGCAACTTTACAACGGCGGTTACAGCAAGAAATCACCGGGAACAGAGAGCTGATGCTTTCCGACAAAGACCGCATCTTCACCAACCTCTATGGCTTTGAGGATTTAAGCCTCAAAGGCGCGATGGCGCGCGGCGCGTGGGATGGCACGAAACAAATTCTCGAACGCGGCATTGATGCGATCATCGACGAGATGAAGAAGTCGGGCCTGCGCGGTCGCGGCGGCGCGGGCTTCCCGACGGGCCTCAAATGGTCCTTCATGCCGAAGGAAGTGAAAGAGCGCCCGCATTATCTCGTCGTGAACGCCGACGAATCCGAGCCGGGCACCTGCAAGGACCGCGACATCCTGCGCAACGATCCGCACACGCTGATCGAAGGTTGCCTGATCGCCAGCTTCGCGATGCGCGCGCACGTTTGTTACGTCTATGTGCGCGGCGAGTTCATCCGCGAGCGTGAGGCGTTGCAACGCGCGATTGACGAGGCTTATGCCGCAAAGCTCGTGGGCAAGGATAACATCCACGGCTATCCCTTTGACATTTATATGCATCACGGCGCGGGCGCTTACATCTGCGGCGAGGAAACCGCGCTGCTCGAAAGCCTTGAGGGAAAGAAGGGTCAGCCGCGCCTGAAGCCGCCGTTCCCGGCGAACTCCGGCGTGTGGGGCTGCCCGACGACCGTGAACAATGTCGAGAGCATCGCCGTCGCGCCGACCATCCTGCGCCGCGGCGCCGGTTGGTTCGCGGGCATCGGCCGTCCGAACAACACCGGCACCAAGGTCTTCTGCATCAGCGGCCACGTGAACAAGCCGTGCAATGTGGAAGAAGAGATGGGCATCCCGCTTCGCGAGCTGATCGAGAAGCATGCCGGCGGCGTGCGCGGCGGCTGGGACAATCTGTTGGCCATCATTCCGGGTGGCGCTTCCGTTCCACTGATCCCAAAGTCGATCTGTGATGATGTGCTGATGGATTTCGACTCGTTGAAGAACGTGCAGAGTGGCCTCGGCACCGCCGCCGTGATCGTGATGGACAAGTCCACCGACATCGTGAAGGCGATCACGCGCCTCGCATACTTTTACAAGCATGAGAGCTGCGGCCAGTGCACGCCGTGCCGCGAAGGCACCGGCTGGATGTGGCGCGTGATGAAGCGCATGACGGTCGGCGATTCCAATCCGGCGGAGATCGACCTGCTGCAGGAAGTCACCAAGGAAGTCGAAGGCCACACGATCTGCGCGCTGGGCGATGCGGCGGCATGGCCGATCCAGGGATTGATCCGGCATTTCCGCCCGGAACTCGAGCGCCGCATGGCCGCGCGCAAAGTGGCGGCGGAGTAACCCGATGGCCTCGCGCAAACTCAACGTCAACGGCGTCGAAATCGAAGCGGATGACAACATCACGCTGCTGCAGGCCTGCGAGCAGGCGGGCGCGGAGATTCCGCGCTTCTGCTATCACGAGCGCCTGAGTGTCGCCGGCAATTGCCGCATGTGCCTCGTCGAATGGGTCGGCGCACCGAAGCCGCAGGCCTCCTGCGCGCTACAAGTGAAAGACATCTTCCCGAACAAGGACGGCACGCCCGCCAATATCCGCACCAATTCGCCGATCGCCAAGAAGGCGCGCGAAGGCGTGATGGAATTTCTGCTCATCAACCATCCGCTCGATTGCCCGATCTGCGATCAGGGCGGCGAGTGCGACCTGCAGGATCAGGCGATGGGCTATGGCCGCGCCGCGTTCAACCGCTTCACCGAGAACAAGCGCGCGGTCGAAGACAAATATATGGGCCCGCTGATCAAGACGATCATGACCCGCTGTATCCAGTGCACCCGCTGTGTGCGCTTCGCCACCGAAGTGGCGGGCGTGCCGGACCTCGGCGCCACGGGCCGCGGCGAGGACATGGAGATCACGACCTATCTCGAAAAGGCGTTCTCTTCGGAACTGTCTGGCAACGTCGTCGATTTGTGCCCGGTCGGTGCGCTGACCTCGAAGCCTTATGCGTTCAACGCCCGCCCGTGGGAATTGCGCAAGACCGAATCCATCGACGTGATGGACGCGCAAGGCGTGAACATCCGCGTCGATGCGCGCGGGCCGCAGGTGCTGCGCGTGCTGCCGCGCCTCAACGAAGACGTGAACGAGGAATGGATTTCCGACAAGGCACGTCATGCCTGTGACGGGTTGAACCGCCAGCGTCTCGACAAGCCTTATGTGAAGAAGAACGGCAAGCTCGTTCCCGCCACATGGGGCGAAGCGTTTGCCGCCATTGCCGCGCGCATGTCCGCGACGAAGCCCGAGAAGATGGCTGCCATTGTCGGCGATCTGGCGGCGGCGGAAGAGATCAAGGCGCTGAAGGACCTGATGCTGTCCTATGGCGATGTGAATCTGGAATGCCGTCAGGATGGCGCGAAGGTCGGTGGCGGCCCGCGCCAATCGTGGCTGTTCAACACGACCATCGCCGGTGTCGAAAGCGCCGACGCAATCCTGCTCATCGGCGCGAACCCGCGCTGGGAAGCGCCGGTGCTGAACGCGCGTATCCGCAAGGCGTGGACGAACGGCCCGGTGAAGATTGCCAATATCGGCACGCCGGTCGATCTGACCTATCCGGTCGAACAGCTCGGCGGCGCGGATGTGCTGTCCGGCATCGCCGATGGCAGCCATGCCTTCGCGAAAGTTCTGAAGGATGCGCAGCGCCCGATGATCATCATCGGCTCCGGCGCGCTCGCGCGTGCGGATGGCGCGGCGATTCTGCATCTCGCCGCGAAAATCGCGGGCGACAGCGGCGCTATCGGTCCGGCGGGCACACCGGCAGAAGGCGGCTGGGTTGGTTTCAATGTGCTGCATACCGCGGCATCGCGCGTTGGCGCGCTCGATCTCGGCTTCGTCAAAGGCCAGGACATGGCCGGCATTCTCGGCGGCGGCATGGAGTTTGTCTGGCTGCTCGGCGCGGACGAGTTCGATGTGAACAAACTCGGCAGCGCCTTCGTCGTCTATCAGGGTACGCATGGCGATGTTGGCGCGCATCGCGCCGATGTCATTCTCCCGGGCGCGGCCTACACCGAGAAGGAAGGCCTCTACGTCAATTTCGAGGGGCGCGTGCAGCGCACCAGACGCGCCGTGTTCCCGCCAGGCGATGCGAAGGAAGACTGGGCGATCATCCGCGCCTATTCGCAGGTCGCGGGCAAGACGCTTCCTTATGACGATCGCGATGCCCTGCATCAGGCGATCTACAAGGACGCGCTGACCTTCAAGGATATGCACGAAGCGCCCGCGCATCTGGGCGCCGATCCGGCGGTGTGGGGCGCCATCGGAAAGGCAGGCGCCATCGACGGCAAAGCGCCGCTGGAATGCACGATTCGCGATTTCTACCTGACCAACCCGATCGCGCGCGCGAGCGAGACGATGGCCGAATGCAGCCGCATCTTCGTAAGCGGCGCCCAACAGTTGGCGGCGGAGTAGGCGATGGGTCTGATCCCCTTCTTTCAGTCGCACGGCGTTCCCTACGGTTGGGCGTGGACGCTGAGTTACGGCATCTTCACCGTGATCTTCGAACTTATTCTCGCGGTGTCGGTGGCGTTCTTCATTCTCGCAGACCGCAAGATATGGGCGGCGGCGCAGATGCGGCGCGGTCCGAATGTTGTTGGCCCCTTCGGCCTGTTCCAGACCTTCGCGGATGCGTTCAAGTTTTTCTTCAAGGAGGTCATCATTCCGTCGGGGGCGAACAAGGTTCTGTTCCTGCTGGCGCCGCTGATCACCGCCACGCTGGCGTTCTCCGCCTGGGCCGTGATCCCGGTAGCCTCCGGCTGGGTGATCTCCAACATCAATGTCGGCATCCTTTATCTCTTCGCGATCTCGTCTCTCAGTGTTTATGGCGTGATCGTGGCGGGCTGGTCGTCCAATTCGAAATATCCCTTCCTCGCGGCGCTGCGCAGCGCCGCGCAGATGGTGTCCTACGAAGTCTCCATCGGCTTCGTGATCATCACGGTTCTGCTTTTCGCCGGTTCGCTGAACCTGACGGCCATTGTGGAGGCCCAGCGGCATGGCTGGTTCGCCTTCACCATGCTGTTTCCGATGTTCGTGATCTTCTTCGTTTCCTCACTGGCGGAAACGCAGCGCCCGCCGTTCGATCTTCTGGAAGCCGAATCCGAGCTCGTCGCCGGGTTCATGACCGAATATTCGTCCACGCCGTTCCTGCTGTTCTTCCTCGGCGAATATATGAACGTCATCATGCTGTCCGGCCTGATGGCGGTTCTGTTCCTGGGCGGTTGGTTGCCGATCTGGGATGTGTGGCCGCTCAATGCCATTCCCGGCGTGATCTGGTTTCTCGGCAAACTTTTCTTCCTGTTCTTCCTGAATTCGATGGTGAAGGCGATCGTGCCGCGCTATCGCTACGATCAACTCATGCGCCTCGGCTGGAAGGTGTTCCTGCCGTTCTCCATGCTTTGGGTCGTGCTCACCGCGGGCTGGGTCGTATTCCGCTCGGGAGGCTTCTGATGGCTTCGCTGGATCGCGCCGCGCGCAGCATCTTTCTTTGGGATTTCGTCACGAGCTTCCTCTTGGCGATGCGCTATTTCTTCGCCCCCAAGGTGACGCTGAACTATCCGTTCGAAAAAGGCGCCCTGTCGCCCCGCTTCCGGGGCGAGCATGCGCTGCGCCGCTATCCCAACGGCGAAGAGCGCTGCATCGCCTGCAAGCTGTGCGAGGCGATCTGCCCGGCGCAGGCCATCACCATCGAAGCCGAGCCGCGCGCCGACGGTTCGCGCCGCACCACGCGCTACGACATCGACATGGTGAAGTGCATCTATTGCGGCCTTTGCCAGGAAGCCTGCCCGGTAGACGCGATCGTGGAAGGCCCGAACTTCGAATTCGCCACCGAGACGCGCGAAGAACTCTACTACGACAAGAACCGGCTGCTCGCGAATGGCGACCGCTGGGAGCGCGAGATTGCGCGCAACCTCGAATTGGACGCGCCCTATCGATGATCGCCCCCGCCCACATCCTTGCGAAGGAGATCGGCTGATGTCTCTTGCCGATATCCAGGCGCGTGCGCGTTCGAAAGCCGGCAGCGCCGATCCGAAGGCGCGAGCGAAATATTTCCACGCGGCGAACAACGCGCGGAAACTCGCGAACCTGAAGGCGGAAGGTTATGTGGTCCCGCTTTCGGAATGGCTCGGCCACAATAACGGGCCGGACTGGTTCGCCTCCGAACTCTTCATCGAACACTGCTGGAAGCTGGCGCACGAAAAAGCCTGGGCGCCGCCGACGCAGGAAATCGGCATACGCCGCGCCCGCAAAGCCGAAGCTCTGGGCGTGACCTACAAACAATACGTCCTGGAAATTCTGGAACGCGGCCGCTATCTCGACGAAGAGACAGCCGCAGAATTGCGAATGCACTGATGCTGCTGCAAGCGATCGCCTTCTACGTTTTCTCTTTCGTGCTGCTGGTTTCGGCGCTCATGGTCGTGTCCGCGCGCAATCCGGTGCATTCGGTCCTGTACCTGATCTTTGCGTTCTTCAATGCGGCGGGGCTGTTCGTGCTGCTGGGCGCCGAGTTCCTGGCGATGATCCTGGTCGTCGTCTATGTCGGGGCGGTCGCCGTTCTATTCCTCTTCGTCGTCATGATGCTCGACGTCGATTTCGAGGATCTCAAGAAAGGCGCGTTGCAATATCTGCCGCTGGGGGCACTGATCGGTCTTGGTATGGCGGCGGAGCTGATCCTCGTCGGCAGCGTCTGGGCTTTCGCGCCGGGTGCCCATGCCGCGCTGGGCAGCGCAACGCCTGCAGGCATGACGAACACCGAAGCGCTCGGCCATATCCTCTATACGGATTATATCTATTACTTCCAGACTGCGGGTCTGGTGCTGCTGGTCGCGATGATCGGCGCCATCGTGTTGACCCTGCGCGTGCGTCCCGGCGTTCGTCGCCAGTCCATCCCGGTGCAGAACGCGCGCACGCCGGCCATGGCGATGGAAATGCATGACGTGAAACCAGGGCAGGGGGCATAACATGACCATCGGTCTTGGCCATTATCTTGCGCTCGCGGCGATCCTGTTCACCATCGGCGTATTCGGAATTTTCCTGAACCGCAAGAATGTCATCATCATCCTGATGTCGATCGAGCTGATCCTGCTCGCGGTGAACATCAACTTCGTGGCCTTCTCCTCCTTCCTGCACGATCTGGTGGGGCAGGTGTTCGCGCTGTTCGTGCTCACCGTCGCCGCTGCCGAGGCCGCCATCGGCCTTGCTATTCTCGTCGTCTATTTCCGCAACCGCGGCTCCATCGCCGTGGAAGACGTCAACGTCATGAAAGGCTGAGGCGTGTACGCAGCGATCGTCTTTCTTCCGCTTCTAGGTTCGGCCATCGCCGGGCTGTTCGGCCGCGTCATCGGCGCGCGCCCGAGCGAGATCATCACCACGGTGCTGTTGTTCGTCTCCGCCGCGCTGTCCTGCTACGCGTTCTACGACGTTGCGCTCATGGGCCATGGCGCGATCCTGAAGATCATGCCGTGGATCACCTCGGGCAGCTTCGAAGCCGACTGGACGATCCGGGTGGATACGCTCACCGCCGTGATGCTGGTCGTCGTGACCGTCGTCTCTTCGCTCGTGCACCTTTATTCCATCGGCTACATGCACGAGGACCCGAGCCGCCAGCGGTTCTTCTCCTATTTGTCGCTCTTCACCTTCGCGATGTTGATGCTGGTAACAAGCAACAACTTCCTGCAGATGTTCTTCGGCTGGGAGGGCGTGGGCCTCGCGTCCTATCTGCTCATCGGCTTCTGGTATGAAAAGCCGTCCGCCAACGCCGCCGCGATGAAGGCCTTCGTGGTCAACCGCGTGGGCGACTTCGGGTTCGCGCTGGGCATCTTCGGCGTGTTCTTCATCTTCCACACGCTCGATTTCGACACCGTGTTCCGCGCCGCCCCCGCGATGGTGGGCCATACCTTCCACTTCGGAAGTTGGGACGTCGATGTCCTGACCACGCTCTGCCTGCTGCTGTTCGTCGGTGCGATGGGCAAGTCGGCGCAGATCGGCCTGCACACCTGGTTGCCGGACGCGATGGAAGGCCCCACGCCGGTTTCCGCGCTAATCCACGCCGCGACTATGGTGACGGCGGGCGTGTTCCTCGTTTGCCGCTGTTCGCCGCTGTTTGAGCACGCGCCCACGGCATTGGCATTCGTGACCTTCATCGGCGCGACCACCGCCTTCTTTGCGGCAACGGTCGGCCTGTTCCAGAACGACATCAAGCGCGTGATCGCTTACTCAACCTGTTCGCAACTCGGCTATATGTTCGCCGCCGCCGGCGTGTCGGCTTACGGCAACGCGATGTTCCACCTTTTCACGCATGCCTTCTTCAAGGCGCTGCTGTTCCTAAGCGCCGGTGCGGTGATCCATTCGCTGCATCACGAGCAGGACATGCGGAAGATGGGCGGTCTCGCCAAATATATTCCGTTCACCTGGGCGATGATGCTGATCGGTAATCTGGCGCTGACCGGCGTCGGCATCCCGGTGCTCGGCATCGGCACCGCGGGCTTCTACTCCAAGGACGGCATCATCAACGCCGCGTTCCTATCCAGCGGGGGCATGGGCCAATACGCCTTCTGGCTGACGCTGATCGCCGCGGGCATGACGGCGTTTTATTCGTGGCGCCAGTTCCTGATGACCTTCCATGGTCCCTATCGTCCGGATCTGCACACGCATCAGCATCTTTCGCATGCCGATCACGGCGCGCATTCACATGACGAACCGGATGCCGGCGACGATCACGGCCATCATGGTCCAGTGAAGCTCTCGGACGTGCATGAATCGCCGCTGGTTATGCTGATCCCGTTGGCGATCCTCGCGGCCGGCGCATTGTTTGCGGGCGCAGCGTTCGATCATACTTTTGTTGGCATCGATGCTGGCGGTTTCTGGCGCACCTCGTTGAGCGCAATCACCGGACATCATGGCGCCGAAGCGGAAGTGCCACTGTGGGTCGAACTCGCGCCAATCATCCTTACGATCATCGGCTTCGGCATTGCCTACTACTATTACGTGCTGCATCCCGATCTACCGCCGAAGATGGCCGCGAAGAAGGGCCTGCTCTACACGTTCTTCTACAACAAATGGTACTTCGACGAGCTGTATGACTTCCTCTTCGTTCGCCCGGCCATGTGGATCGGCCGCAAGCTTTGGAAGATCGGCGACGGCAAGATCATCGACGGGTTGGGGCCTGACGGCGTCGCCGCCCGGGTTCTGGACGTGACGCGCGAAACGGTGCGCATCCAGTCCGGCTATGTCTATCACTACGCGCTGGCGATGCTGGCAGGAGCGCTTGTGCTGATTACCTGGTTCATGGTGGCGGGAGGCGCGCTGTGAGCCATCTTCCCATCCTCTCGATTGTCACCTTCCTGCCCATGGTCGCCGGGTTGTTTATCCTGCTTGCCGGTGGCGACACGCGGAGCCGCGCCAACACGGCGCGCTGGGTGGCGTTGATCGCCACCATCGCGGATCTTGCCGTCGCGATTTACATCTGGGCGCAGTTCGACGGTTCGACCGCGGCGTTCCAGTTCGTCGAGCGCGCGCAATGGCTGGGCGGCAACATCACCTATCATATGGGCGTGGACGGCATTTCCGTTCTGTTCGTGGTGTTGACGGCGCTCCTGATGCCGTTCTGCATTCTCGCCAGTTGGAAATCGATCGAGACCAGAGTGCCGGAATACATGGTCGCGTTCCTGGCGTTGCAGACGTTGATGATCGGCGTGTTCTGCGCGCTCGATCTAGTCCTCTTCTACGTGTTCTTCGAAGGTGGCCTGATCCCGATGTTTCTCATCATCGGCGTGTGGGGCGGCAAGCGGCGCGTCTATGCCAGTTTCAAGTTCTTTCTCTACACGCTGCTCGGCTCGGTGCTGATGCTGCTGGCGATCCTGTGGATGTATCTCTACAGCGGCACCACCGATATCGAGACGCTGCTCAACACCGCGCATTTCCCGGTGGCGATGCAAGGCTTCCTCTGGTTCGCCTTCTTCGCCAGCTTTGCGGTGAAGATGCCGATGTGGCCGGTGCACACATGGCTGCCCGACGCCCACGTGGAAGCGCCGACCGCTGGGTCGGTCATTCTGGCGGGTATCCTGCTGAAGATGGGTGGCTACGGCTTCCTGCGCTTCTCGCTGCCGATGTTTGCCAGCGCCTCCGCCACCTTTACGCCCTTCATCTTCGTGCTTTCGGTCGTGGCCATCATCTACACGTCCTATGTCGCGTTGGCGCAGGAGGATATGAAGAAACTGATCGCCTATTCGTCGGTCGCGCATATGGGCTTCGTGACCATGGGCATTTTCACCTTCACCCACGTTGGGATCGAGGGCGGCATCTACCAGATGCTGAGCCACGGCATCGTCTCTGGTGCGCTCTTCCTTTGCGTTGGCGTGATCTATGACCGCATGCACACCCGCGAGATCGCGGCCTATGGCGGCCTTGTCGCGCGCATGCCGATCTATGCCGCGTGTTTCATGGTGTTCACGCTCGCCAATGTGGGCTTGCCGGGCACCAGCGGTTTTGTCGGCGAATTCCTCACCATGCTGGGCGCGTTCCATGTCAATACATGGGTTGCGATCTTCGCCACGACGGGAATCATCCTGTCGGCCGCGTATATGCTTTACCTCTATTGGCGCATCATCTTCGGTAAGCTGGTCAAGCCCAGCCTCATGGCCATCCAGGACCTGACGGCGCGCGAGATCGCCATTCTCGCACCGCTGGTGATCGCCACGATCGTCATGGGGGTCTATCCCAATTTTGTGTTCAAGATTACGAGCGCCTCGGTCGAGCATCTGCTGGATCAGAACAAGCAGGCGCTGGCTCTCGATCATGCGCCGAAACTGGCATCCATCGGGAAGGTGAGCCCGTGAATATCTCCATTGATCTCGCGATCCTTGCGCCGGAACTGATCGTCACGATCGGCGCCATGGCGTTGCTGCTGTTTGGCGCGATCCGTGGCGAAAAAGGCATCGGCCTTGTTTCGACGCTGGCGATTGTCGTCATGGCGATTGCCGCGTGGTTTGTGGTCATGCCGTTGTCGTCCGAGGCCCGCGCTTTCGGCGGCGCGTTCGTGATCGACGATTTCGCGCGTTTCGCCAAGCTGCTGATTCTTCTCGGTTCCGCGGTAACGCTTCTGATGGCGCAGGATTATTTCAAAGCCCAGGGCATCGACAAATTCGAGTTCCCGGTTCTGGTGCTGCTTGCCACGACCGGCATGATGCTGATGGTGTCCGCGTCCAGCTTCATCGGGCTCTATATGGGCATCGAGTTGCAGAGCCTCGCGCTCTATGTGCTGGCGGCGTTCCACCGCGACTCGCTGCGCTCCACAGAGGCCGGTTTGAAATATTTCGTCCTCGGCGCGCTATCCTCCGGCATGATGCTGTATGGCATCTCGCTGATTTACGGCTTCACCGGCACGACGGACTTCGCCGCGATCGCCCACATCGTTACCGCCTCCAATGTCAGCGTCGGCTTGATCTTTGGTATTGTGTTTCTGATCTCCGGCCTGGCCTTCAAGATTTCGGCCGTGCCGTTCCATATGTGGTCGCCGGACGTTTATGAGGGCGCCCCCACCCCGATCACGGCGTTCTTTTTCATGTCGCCCAAGGTCGCGGCGATGATCCTCTTTGTGCGGGCCATGTTGGGGCCGTTCCCTGGCGCCTTCCACCAGTGGCAGCAGATCGTCGTAGCGATCTCCGTGCTGTCGATGGTGCTGGGTGCGTTTGCCGCTATCGGTCAGTCCAATATCAAACGCCTGATGGCTTACAGTTCCATCGGCCATATGGGGTATGCCCTTCTGGGTCTCGCTGCGGGTACGACGCAGGGCGTAGAGGGCGTGCTGCTCTATATGCTGATCTACCTTGTCACCAACGCCGGCGTCTTCGTCTGCATTCTCGCGATGCGGCGCCATGGTGAGCAGGTGGAAACGATTGCCGATCTCGCCGGCCTCGCGCGCACACAGCCAAAGCTCGCCTTCGCTTATTCGGCGTTGATGTTCAGTCTCGCGGGTATTCCGCCGCTCGCTGGCTTCTTCGCGAAATTCTACGTCTTCATGGCGGCGATCGGGGCGGGCCTCTACATTCCCGCTATTATCGGCGTGCTCGCGAGCGTGGTTGGGGCATTCTATTATCTGCGCATCGTCAAGCTGATTTACTTCGATGAGCCCGCGCCCGCGTTCGATATGGGCCTTCTTGGCGCCAAGCTAGGTACGATCCTCGTCGGCTCCGGTGTGTTCTCGGTGTTCTTCGTGGTGGGCGCCGCGCCGCTGGTGGCCGCTGCCGCCAACGCGGCACATGCGCTGCTGCCGTGAACCCCTGGCCGCAAGGCTATGCGCGGCGGGAATGGACTGAGATCGACTCCACCAATGAGGAAGCACGCCGTCTTGCCGCGAGCGGTGAGCGCGGCCCTATCTGGCTGCGCGCCGACAGTCAGACCGCAGGCCGGGGCAGGCGGGGACGCGCCTGGGAGTCGCCGGCCGGCAATCTCGCCGCCACGCTGCTGATCGCGCCGGGCAAGCCCGCGTCTGAATGCGCGCAACTCTCCTTCGTCGCCGCCATTGCCGCCGCTGATACGGCGTCCAGTTTCGCACCCAATACCGAGATCAAGGTGAAGTGGCCGAACGATGTGCTGGCGAATGGCCGCAAGCTCTCCGGTATCCTGCTGGAATCCGCGAGCGGGGGCGATGGCGCGCTCACCTTTCTTGCCATCGGCATCGGCATGAACCTCGCGCACTTCCCGCCCGATACGGAATTTCCGGCAACGTCGCTGGCCGCGCTCGGTGTTTCCGTGCCGTCAGCTTCCGCGGCGCTTACGCAACTCGCCGCCCACTTCGCGAAATGGTATGAAGTGTGGATGATGAACGGCTTTTCGCCCATCCAGGATGCATGGCTCGCCCGCGCCGCGGGTTTGGGCAGCCGTATCCGCGCGCGCCTGACGCATGAGGAAACCACCGGTGTGTTCGAAGGCATCGACGCCACCGGCGCGCTGATCCTCCGCGAAGCCCAAGGCCGCACGCGCACCATCGCTGCCGGAGAGGTTTTCTTCTGATGCTTCTCGCCATCGATGCCGGCAACACCAACATCGTCTTCGCCGTGTTCGACGGTAACCAGATGCGCGCGGAATGGCGTGCGGTGACGGAAACGACGCGCACGGCGGACGAATATGCCGTGCTCCTCAACCCACTTTTGCAACTGCAGGGCCTGGCCTTCTCCGATCTCGACGCCGCGATCATCGCGACGGTCGTGCCGCAGGCGCTGTTCGACTTGCGCCTGTTCTGCCGCCGCTATCTCAACTGCGAAGCGCTTGTGGTGGGCGATGCGGATGTCGATCTGGGCATTGAGGTCCATACCGACCGTCCATCCGCCGTGGGCGCAGACCGTCTCGTCAACGCCGTCGCCGCGCATGAGCGCTACAAGGGCGCATTGATCGTGGTCGATTTCGGAACGGCGACGACGTTCGACATCGTGGACGAAAACGGCAATTACGAAGGCGGCGTCATCGCACCGGGCGTGAATGTGTCCGCCGAAGCGTTGCATCAGGCGGCCGCGATGCTGCCGCGTGTCGCCGTGGGCCGCACGCAGAACGTCATCGGCAAGGACACGGTGCCGGCCATGCAGTCCGGCCTGTTCTGGGGCTATGTCGGCTTGATTGAGGGCCTCATCACGCGCATCAAGGAAGAGTACGGCAAGCCCATGACGGTGATCGGCACCGGCGGTCTTGCCACGCCATTCCATCGCCAGACGCAGGCGATCGATCATCTCGACCATGATCTCACCATCCGTGGCCTGATCCAGATCTACGCGCGCAATGCCAAGACGCCGCGCGCGTTGAAGGCGTGATGGGATCACCTATGCATAGTGACGAACTTGTCCTGCTTCCGCTTGGCGGCGCGGGCGAGATCGGGATGAACTTCAACGCCTACGGCTTCGGCCCGCCGGACGAACGCAAGTGGATCGTGGTGGACTGCGGCGTGTTGTTCGGCCGCGAGACCGATACGCCCGGCATCGATATCATCATGCCGGACATCCGGTTCCTCGAAGAACGCTCCGAGGATGTGCTCGGCATCGTCCTTACCCATGCGCACGAAGATCACATCGGCGCCATCGGCCATTTGTGGCCGCTGCTGCAATGCCCGATGTATGCCACGCCGTTTACCGCGCGGCTGATGGAAGACAAGCTGGCGGAAGCGGGCCTGCAGGACCGGGTGAAGACGCGCGTCGTGCCGTTGGGCGGTCGCATCACGCTTGGTCCGTTCGACATCGAATTCCACTCCATCACCCATTCCATTCCGGAGCCCAACGCGCTGGTGATCCGAACGCCGCTCGGCACGGTGATGCACACCGGGGACTGGAAGCTGGACCCCGATCCATTGATCGGCGAAGCCACCGACGAAGCCGCGTTCCGCAAGATCGGCGACGAAGGCGTGCTGGCGATGGTGTGCGATTCCACCAATGCCCTGGTGCAAGGTCATTCTGGCTCCGAAGGCGATGTAAAAAAAGGCCTGACAGAACTCATCGGCACGTTGAAGGGCAAAGTCGCGGTCACCGGCTTCGCATCGAACCTGGCCCGCCTGCAAAGCGTGGCCGAAGCAGCGCAGGTGCACGGCCGCAAAGTCGCGCTGGTCGGCCGTTCCATGCATCGCATCACCGGTGCGGCGCGTGAGACGGGCTATCTCGATGATTTTCCAAGCCTGATCGGGGAAGACGAAGCCGCGCAGCTGCCCGACAATCGCGTGCTCTATCTGTGCACCGGCAGCCAGGGTGAGCCGCGCGCGGCGCTGGCGCGGATCGCGCGCGGCGATCATCCCACCGTGCAGTTGGGCGAGGGGGATGCGGTGATCTTCTCGTCGCGCATCATTCCGGGCAATGACATCGCGATTCACGAATTGCATAACCAGCTTTCCGCGCTCGGCGTGGAAGTGCTGACGGTCGAAGATCACTTCGTCCACGTCTCCGGCCATCCATGCCGTGACGAGTTGTCTGAGATGTATCGCTGGGTCCGGCCGCAGATCGCCGTACCGGTGCATGGCGAGTTGCGCCACATGTCCGAACATGCCCGGCTCGCGCGTTCGCTGCAGGTGCCGCAGGCCGTGGTCGTGCAGAACGGCGACATGCTGCGGCTCGCGCCGGGCCGCGCCATGGTGATCGACGAAGTACCCGCCGGCCGCGTCTATATGGATGGCCGGGTGATGACCAAAGCCGATGCGGGCCTCACCCGCCATCGCCGCGCCGTGGCGTTTGCGGGTTTCATCGGCATCACGCTCGCGCTGGATGGCAAGAACCGCATCGCGGGCGAGCCGTCCTTCTTCTTCGAAGGCGTCCCAGAAGAGGTGCAGGAACCGGTGCGCGAGGCCGTTGCGGCAACCGTCAAGCGCCACAATCCCAAACGCGCGGATGAGGAAGACCTGAAAGAACAGATCCGCCGTGCCGGACGCCGCGCCGCGAACGACGCCTGGGGCAAAAAGCCCGTGACGCGGGTGGAGATTTTGTGGGTTTGATTTAACCCTTGTCATGGTCCGCCGGAGTGCGGGCCACCCAGTTGCAATCTACGTTGCCGGTGCAGAATATTGCTGAGCAGAATTTTGTAGAACCGAGCGGTATCACCCGGGTGGCCCGCACTCCGGCGGGCCATGACAATCGAGGATGAGGTTTCGGAATGATCGGCCGTTTGAACCATGTCGCCATTGCGACGAAAGACATCAAGAAAGCTGCCGCGATCTATCGCGACACGCTCGGCGGCAAGGTGTCCGGCGAAGTGCCGCAGCCCGATCACGGCGTGACCACCGTGTTCGTCGATCTGGGCAACACCAAGATCGAATTGCTGGAACCGTTGGGCGAGAATTCGCCGATCGCGAAATTCCTGGAGAAGAATCCGAATGGTGGCATGCACCATGTCTGCTACGAGGTGGACGACATTTACGCCGCGCGCGACCAGATGAAGAAAATGGGCGCGACCATCACCGGCACAGGCGAGCCGCGCATCGGCGCGCATGGCAAGCCGGTGATCTTCCTGCACCCGAAGGATTTCGTCGGCACGCTGGTCGAACTGGAACAGGCGTGATCAACGGCGCAATCCACGGCGCGGTTCTTCTCAGCGCCTTCCTGGGCTTCTTCTTTCTTTCGCTGTTCTGTCTTATCCCCGTCGGGCTCGGTGAGGTCGACCCGAAAACTGGCGCTCCGAGAAGTCCGCAACTCGTCAAGAAGGCACTGATCGCTCTTGGCATCGCTTGCGTGCTGTCGGCGATCTTCTACACGCTGATCGCACTGAAAATTATCGACCTTTAGCTCAGCGCGATCTTTGCAATGAACGCGAGCGCAACCGAGGCGACAGCCGCGTTGACCTCGCGCCACCGTCCCGACACAAGCTTGATGGCGGCATAGGCGATGAATCCGATGCCGATGCCTGCCGCGATGGAATAGGTGAACGGTATCGCCAGCGCGGTAACGAGTGCCGGCGCGGCTTCCGTCACGTCTTCCCAATCGATGTCCTTCAGGCCTTTCGCCATAAGCGCCGCGACGAACACCAGGGCGGGCGCTGTCGCATAAGCCGGAATGGCCGCGGCCAGCGGACTGAGGAAGAGGCTCAGGAGGGAAGAAATTCTGCGGCAGGATATTGATTACAAAAATCTGCTGACGGGATGTGTTGTTTCAAGAACACAGAAGCGGACTTCGGTACGACTCCCTCTTTTATGCGCGGATCGCCTCCCCATTTATCGTGGCTCTCGACTTCGACGGACACAGAGAGAGGGGGAAGGGGGAGGGGGATGCGGCAAACGTGAAAACGACTGCTTCGCGCGTGCCACAGATACAAGATGTAGGTTTTCAGCGAATTCGGAATCGAAAAAACGACATTCAATTTGAGAGAGAGGCCGAAGGGGAGGGGTACCCGCAATTCTGCAAAACAAATAGAGGTAGTTGTTTTTCATCCGCCTACGAGATTTGGAGTCTAGGCGATTCCGAAAAGGCGAAAATCGACAAACAACCTCTGGCCAGTGGCACCGTTGACGCTCCTGAAAAGCTGGAGCGAAACGTGGGCAAGGCCCAAAAACACGAAAGGCCGGGGTGACCCGGCCTCCGCATTTCCTCCCCGAACTTGGCCGTTCCGGCTGTCCGGCTTTTATGTTGAAGCAAATTACAGAGATTCATCTGTCTTGTCATGCAACTTTCGAGAATATTGCAGTGCAACATAAGACATAATCTGTCGAAGGCGCGTTCAGGCTTAAGGCCGGTTTGCCTTGACTTGCTGGCCTTCGGGAAAGGACGTTGGCGCAAAAGGTGGTTGGGTAATGCGCAGATTGCTCCTTGCCGTTTTGCTGGCCTGCCTGGCCACGCCCGCCTGGGCGCATGGCGGCTGGCGCATCACCAAAGACCATTGGAGCCAGGCCGATGAGGACGGCTTCGGCCGTTTTGTGCAGGCCATTGGCGAGACCAATTGTTCCTCGTCCGAAAGCTGCCTGCGCAACGCTGCCAATCCCTATCGCAACACCGATCAGGCCTTCGTCGATATAGATGTCGATTGCGCCAAGCTTCCCTATCTGCTGCGCGCCTATTACGCGTGGAAGAACGGTCTGCCGTTCAGCTTCGTGAATGCGGTATCGGGCGAGGGCGGCGATCTGCGCTTCACCAAAACTGCGAACCGCGCGGTGTCGCGCCACGACTTCATCGACACCGGCAGCGGCATCAACGGGCCGGACGCGATCCGCCAAACTCTGGAAACGGTTTTCTCCGGCACCTACCGCACAGACGCGGGCGAGAAGCGCGGCATCCTTTCGGATTTCTATTCGCCCGCGCTGGCGCCCGGCTCGATCCGTCCCGGCACGATTGTCTATGACGTGAACGGCCATGTCGGCATCGTCTATCGCGTCGATGGTGATGGCCGCGCCTATTACATGGACGCGCATCCCGATTTTACCATCACGCGCAGCGTCTATGGTGCGCAGTTCGGGCGGAGCCCTGCGCGGTTGGGCGGTGGCTTCAAGAACTGGCGCCCCTTCAAACTGGTTGGCGCGCATCGCGACGGCGCGGGCCATCTTCTCGGGGGGCATATGGCGTTCGCGGAGAACGACCAGATTCGGGATTACTCGCTCGTCCAGTATGTCGGCACCGAGCCGAATTCCAGCGGCGATGTGAAGAAGGCTCGTTACACCTATAACGGCATCAAGCTTGGCTTCTATGAGTACGCGCGTGTCGCTATCTCCGGCGGCAAGATGGACTACAATCCCATCTACGAGCTGCGCCAGACGATGCGCACCATGTGCAACGATCTGGGCGACCGTGCGCAATATGTGAATCTGGCGATCTCGGACGGGATCGCGAACAAGGAGCATCCGGCGCGGCTGCCGGACAATATCTACGGCTCCAACAACACAGAGTGGGAAAGCTATTCCACGCCGTCGCGCGATGCCCGCATCAAGGCGGCGGCGCAGCAGTTCTACAAGGATATGGGCGATATGATTGCGCTATGGATCAAGCGTGATCCGCGCATCGTCTATGACGGCAATTTCCTCAAGGCTGATCTGCAACAGGCTTATGACGAGGAATCCAACGCTTGCAAGATCACTTACATGACCTCCGGCAAGCGGCCCATCACGCTCACCTATGACGATATGATGCACCGGCTCTACAAGATGTCGTTCGATCCCTATCATTGCGTGGAGTTGCGCTGGGGCGCGACGGGCGACGAAGCGGCCAATTGCGGCGATGGCCGTCAGAAGCGCGCCTGGTATGCCGCCGAGCAACGCCTGCGCAACCAGTCCGACCGCACCTATGACGCCCAGATGGGTTTCAGCGTTGCCGAGCTCAACGCGCAGGGAAAATGGACCGGGATAGACAATCCGCCCCCCATCGATGTGAAGGCGCTCATCGATAACATGGGCGACCGCGTCCCCTTCCAAGGCATGGCTGCTGTCGGACGCTAGGCCTGATTTGCCCTTCGGAGGGGCTTTCCGTAAGAAGGGCTACCCACAGCAAATCAGCCGGAATCGCCTCTGCCATGCGCCTTAGCCGTTATTTCCTGCCCGTCCTAAAAGAGACGCCGTCCGAGGCGCAGATCGTTTCGCATCGCCTGATGCTACGCGCCGGCATGATCCGTCAGGAAGCGGCGGGCATCTATGCGTGGCTGCCGCTTGGCTTTCGCGTGCTGCAGAAGATCGAGCAAATCGTGCGCGAGGAAATGAACCGCGCTGGCGCCATCGAAATGCTAATGCCGACCCTGCAGCCCTCCGAGCTCTGGAAGGAAACCGGCCGTTACGATGCCTACGGCCCGGAGATGCTGCGTATCACCGACCGGCACGACCGCGAGATGCTTTACGGCCCGACCAACGAAGACATGATCACGGACATCTTCCGCGCCTATGTGAAGTCCTACAAGGCGCTGCCGTTGAACCTCTATCACACGCAGTGGAAATTCCGCGACGAAGTGCGTCCGCGTTTCGGCGTGATGCGCGGCCGCGAATTCCTGATGAAAGATGCGTACTCATTCGACATAGACGAAGCCGCCGCGCGTCGTTCGTATAACAAAATGTATGTCGCCTATCTGCGCACGTTCTCGCGAATGGGCCTGAAGACAATTCCAATGCGCGCGGAGACCGGCCCTATCGGCGGGGATCTTTCCCACGAGTTCATCGTGCTCGCGGACACCGGCGAGAGTGGCGTGTTCTGCCACAAGGATCTGCTCGACATGCCGATCCCCGGTGAAGACGTGGATTTCGACGGCGATCTGGAGCCTATCGTGCGCCAGCGCACAGCGCTCTATGCCGCGACCGAAGATGTTCACGATCAGGCGCGCTTCGAAGCCGAAGTCCCGGCCGACAAACGCATGGCTGCGCGCGGCATCGAAGTGGGGCAGGTTTTCTATTTCGGCACGAAGTATTCCGTGCCGATGAAGGCTGTCGTCACCGGACCGGACGGCAAGGATATGCCGATCCACGGCGGCTCTTACGGCGTTGGCGTGTCGCGTCTTGTCGGCGCGATCATCGAGGCGAGTCATGACGACAACGGCATCATCTGGCCGGAGCCTGTCGCGCCGTTCGATGTCGCGGTCATTAATTTGAAGTCAGGCGATGCGAAGACCGATGCCGCTTGTGAAGAGCTTTACGCGAAGCTGAGCAAAGCCGGCCGCGACGTGCTTTATGACGACCGCGACGACCGCCCCGGCGCCAAATTCGCCACCATGGACCTGATTGGTATTCCCTGGCAGGTCGTGGTCGGTCCGCGCGGCCTTGAAAAAGGCATGCTTGAGGTCAAGAACCGGGCGACCGGCGCCAAAGAAGAATTGTCGCTGGAAGCGGTGCTTAACCGTTTCACCGCGAAACCCTAATATAAGAGCGGCATGGCCGAACAACGCAGCAGACTGGAAAACCGGGTCGCCAAAATTGGTGGCGTCGAACCGCCGCCATTCGCCGATGGCCAGCCGCGGCGTGCGGAAACTTCTGCACCGCGCCCATCCGCGAAAGAAAACCCCGGCACGCGACCCTTCGCAGCATTCGAGTGGATGATCGCTGCGCGCTATCTGCGCCCCAAGCGCGCGGACGGTTACATCTCCATTATTTCCATTCTCTCGCTGGTCGGCATCGCGCTGGGAGTCGCGGCATTGATTATCGTCATGGCGGTGATGAACGGATTTCGCCACGAACTGCTCTCGCGCATTTTGGGCCTGAACGGCCATGTGATTGTGCAGAGCTATGCCGGTGACCTGCCGAATTTCGACAAAGTCGCCGCGCGCGTCCGTGCCGTGCCGGGCGTGGTTCGCGTTGCCCCGATTATCGATGGGCAGGTGATGGCGTCCGCCAACGGTATGAATTCGGGCGTGCTGGTGCGCGGTATGCGCCAGGCCGATCTGAAGTCGCTGACCATGGTGTCGAATTCTCTTTCCAGAGGAGCGCTGGCGCATTTCTCTGGCGGCGATGAGGTCATCATCGGCCAGCGCCTGGCGGACAAGATGCACCTGGTTCCGGGCTCGGCCATCACGCTGATCGCGCCGCATGGCGACGTGACCCCTTTCGGCACCACGCCGCGCATCAAAACCTATCGCATTGCCGGCACCTTCAATGTCGGCATGAGCGAATATGATTCCACGTTTGTGTTCATGCCGCTGGATCAGGCGCAGCTCTTCTTCAACCAGGACAAGTCGGTCAGCGGGCTGGAGATCATGATCCGCAATCCCGACGATGTGAAAGCCATGGTCGCGCCCATTGGGCAGGCAGCTGGTCCTTATTCGCGGATACTGACATGGCAGGACACCAATTCCAGTCTTTTCGGCGCGGTGGAAGTCGAGAAGAACGTCATGTTCCTCATACTGACGCTCATCATCCTGGTGGCGGCGCTGAACATCATCTCCGGCCTCATCATGCTGGTGAAGGATAAGTCTGGCGACATCGCGATCCTGCGCACCATGGGCGCTTCGCGCGGCGCCATCATGCGCATTTTCTTCATCGCCGGCGCCAGCATTGGCGTCAGCGGCACGATCATCGGTTTTGCCGTTGGCGCGCTCTTCTGCGCGAATATCGAATCCATAAGGCTGTTCCTGCAATCGCTCACGGGTACATCGCTGTTCAATCCGGAAATCTATTTTCTCAGCCGTATGCCGGCCGAAATGGATCCGCAGGAGGTCATCGCCGTCGTGCTGATGGCGTTGACGCTCAGCTTCCTTGCGACGGTTTATCCCGCCTGGCGGGCCGCGCGCCTCGATCCGGTGGAGGCATTGCGCTATGAGTGATTTCCCTGCCGCTGCGTTGCGCCTTGAGAAGGTTGCGCGGTCCTATCCGCAAGGCGAGGGCACGCTGGATGTCTTCCACAATCTCGAACTGGTGCTGCGTCCCGGTGAAGTGGTTGCGCTTGTAGGGCCTTCCGGCGCCGGGAAGTCCTCGTTGCTGCATATGGCCGGTCTTCTGGAATCGCCCACGGCTGGCGAGATCTATGTCGCCGGCTCCGCCGCATCGAAGCTCGACGACCGGCAGCGCACGCGTATCCGCCGCGACATGATCGGCTTCGTCTATCAGGCCCATCATCTCCTGCCGGAGTTCACGGCACTGGAGAATGTGATCCTGCCGCAGCGGATCGCGGGAAGGTCGCGCGCGGATTCAGAAGCCAACGCCAAACGCCTGCTGGTTCAACTGGGGCTGGGCGATCGGCTCGGCCATCGCCCCTCGCAACTTTCGGGAGGCGAACAGCAGCGCGTGGCTGTTGCGCGCGCGCTGGCCAACAATCCGCGCATCCTCCTGGCCGACGAGCCCACCGGTAATCTCGATCCGCGCACATCCGGTGGCGTGTTCGATGCGCTGGTGAATCTTGTTCGCTCCGAAGGCCTTGCCGCGCTCATCGCCACGCATAATATGGAACTTGCAGCCAAAATGGATCGCGCGCTCGTTTTGCACGAGGGCCGGCTGGTCGAAGAAGCGTTGCACAAAACGCCGTGAGTTCGGCGCGCGTGCCACATTTTGGCCGCAGAAAAACCCAGCAAATCGACCCTTCGCACCACTAGTTTTGGCCGATGCAATTTTGCTCGCGAAGGGTTGATCCGTGAGCTGTTGTCGAAACCGTTCGCGCCCCCAGATTGTTTTTGTTGCGCGGCCTGCTTCGGAATCTTTCTGAAAGTGAGATTCGAGCCTCGCCTTGCAACCGGACATTGGAAGACGGCGTGCCACCAGTGGCGGCCGCGTGAGGGGGCATGCGTTATATGTCGGAATCCGGAGAGATGCGGCGGGATGCACGAGAGATTCTCGGCGACTCCTGCTGGTTTCCCGAAGACTATGTTCCCGCGATGAAAGCGATGTCTTTCGTGCGCAGCGATACGGCCACGCTCGCGCGACAGCCCTTTCTCGATCATCGCTGGAATCGGCGCGGCTGCGCACAGATACCGCTGATGCTCGATCGGATCGCCCAAGAATTTCCGTCCGATGCGCCGCTGCCGCGGCTGAATTTCATCTGGCACACGTCCTTCTGCTGCTCCACCCTGATTGCCGCGGCATTGAATGTCGCCGACCGGAACATTTCGCTGAGCGAGCCGGCAATGCTGGTAACGGTCGCAGACGTAAAGCGCGCGGATGCATTCACGGATGCAAAGATGCCCTCGCGTCTGCCTGAGATCGCTTTCCGGCTTTTGGCGCGACGCTCGACGCCGGACACGGCCGTCACGGTGAAGCCAAGCAATTTCGCAAATATCCTGATCCGCGATGCGGTACACCACACCAAGGGAAAATCCCTTTTCCTCTATTCGGACCTGCCGAGCTTTCTTCTTTCGGTTGCCAAGAGCGGCCTGCAGCTCAGCAAATACGCGCGCCGTCTCTTTTTCAGCATCTTGCGGGATGACGGCAAGCCGGTGCGATGGCCCGCGTCGGATCTGTTTCAGATGTCGGATCTCGAAGTGGCCGCTATCGCCTGGCATTTGCAGATTGCCGAATTCCGGCGCTCCTGGGCCGAGTTGGGCGAGGGACGCGTCGCTTCGCTGGACTGTGACGCCTTCCTTGCCGATCCATACGCAGCGCTCGAACGGCTGGATGCATTTTTCGGGTATGGCTTCGGGCCGGAGAAGATACGGACAATCGTCGAAGGACCGGTTCTTAAGCGCCACGCCAAGCTCCCCCAGGCGCCCTTCAGCCCGGAACAACGCCGTATGGAGCAGCAGCGTGTGCGGCAGTTCCTTGGCGCCGATCTGGAACGGATCGCGGAGTGGAGTTACACCGCCTATCCGGAAGCCGTGCGCGGCGCGCCGCTTCCCGGAGCCCTTGTCGCAACTGGCAAGTAATCGCCTTTTCGCGAGAAGATGCCTGGCCTGTTGACGCTGACAGGGCAATTTTCTCTGCTGCTTCAATGCGATAATGCCTGCCCAGTAACGATCACGTTTTGTTCTTGACCTAATGAGAACAAGAGTAGAACATGCTCTCCTGATGCCGAAGGAGGAAGCAATGATGTGGGCGAAAGACTTGGCGGCTGGAGCGGGGCTGATTGCATTCGTGGCGTGTTCGTTTGCGCTGGCGACCATCGCGCAGGCACTGACGACGATCTGATTTTCAACCATCTGTGGATGGACGTTTCCCCGCGTCGCCCTTTGGGCGGCGCGCGGCGATGATCGGGGTTCTGGCGATGGAGAATCAATCTGGCAATGGCGGCAGCCCGAAAACCGGCGAATTTTGTGCACCTGCGGGTGAAGAGCGCCTATTCGCTCCTCGAAGGCGCTATTCGGCCTGGCGAGCTCGCGGAACTGGCGCGCGACAACGCCATGCCGGCCGTCGCCGTTACCGACGCGAACAACCTCTTCGGCGTCTTTGAAATCAGCGAGACGCTGGCGAAGCGGGGCGTCCAACCCATCGTCGGCTGCCTGCTTTCGGTCGATCTGGACGAGAAGCCTGTCGCGACCGGAATGGTCACTCGGCAGAAGCCCGCGCAGCTTCCTGTGCTGGTGCAGAATGAGGAGGGCTATCGCAATCTCTCCAAAGTTCTGAGCGGCGCTTATCTGAAAGCGGCGCCGGGGGATTGGCCCTGTGTGAAGACGGCGGATCTGGCCGCGCATTCGGAAGGCTTGATCGCGCTGACCGGTGGTCCCGGCGGGCCGCTCAACAGCCTGGTGGCCAACGGCCAGCCCGAAGCCGCAGACGAGTTGCTGAAGAAGCTCGCGGCAATTTTCCCGAACCGCCTCTATGTCGAACTGCAACGCCACGGCCTGCCGGAAGAGCGCGCTGCCGAAGAGGGGCTCATCGACCGTGCCTATGCGATGAACCTGCCGCTCGTCGCCACCAACGACGTGCATTTCGGAAGCGCGGCAATGTACGAGGCGCATGATGCGCTGCTTTGCATCGCCGATGGCACCTATGTCTCGCAGCAGGACCGGCGCAAGCTTACGCGCGAGCATCGCTTCAAATCGGCGGAAGAGATGGCGGTGCAATTCGCCGACCTGCCTGAAGCGATCGAGAACACGGTTCAGATCGCCAAGCGCTGCGCCTTCCGGCCCAAGAAGCGCAATCCGATCCTACCGCAATTCGTTCCAGAATCCGGCCTGTCGCCTGCTGAGGAACTGCGCGCACAGGCCGAAGCCGGCTTGACGCGCCGGTTGGCGGAACATGGCAAGTTTGCGGATGAGAAGGCTTATCGCGACCGGCTGGAGTTCGAACTCAGCGTCATCATCCGCATGGATTTTCCGGGCTACTTCCTGATCGTCTCGGATTTCATGAAGTGGACGCGCGCCAACGGCATTCCTGTCGGCGTGCGCGGTTCGGGCGCCACGTCGCTGGTCGCGTGGTCACTCGACATTACCAACCTGGATCCCATCCGTTTCGGCCTGCTGTTCGAGCGCTTCCTCAATCCCGAACGCATCTCGATGCCGGACTTCGATATCGATTTCTGCCAGGAGCGCCGCGACGAAGTCGTGCGCTATGTCCAACACAAATATGGCGAAGACCGTGTGGCGCATATCATCGCGCTGGGTTCGCTACAGGCGCGCGCCGCCGTACGCGACGCAGGGCGCGTGCTGCAGATGCCGCTGGGCCTTGTCGACCGTATTGCCAAGCTCATCCCCAATCCGCCCGGCAAATCGATTTCGCTGAAAGACGCGATGGAGACCGAACCGCGGCTTGAGCAGATGGCGGAAAGCGAGCCGATCGCCAAGCAACTGTTCTCCATCGTCAGCAAGATCGAAGGACTTTACCGCCACGCATCGACCCATCCGGCCGGCGTCGTCATCGGCGACAGGCCCTTGGACGAAATCGTTCCGCTCTATCGCGATCCGCGTTCCGAAATGCCGGTGACGCAGTTCGACTATGAGGATGCGGAGAAGTCGGGCCTTGTGAAGTTCGACTTCCTCGGTCTCAAAACTCTCACCGTCATCGCCAAGGCGGAAGAATTGTTGAAGCAGCGCGGCATCGTGTTGCATACGCAGAGTATCGATTTCAACGATTCCAAAACGTTCGAAATGCTGGCGCGGGGCGAAAGCGTCGGCGTGTTCCAGCTCGAAGGCGCGGGCATGCGCGATCTGCTTCGCAAGATGCGGCCTGACCACATCAACGATCTGGTCGCTCTTGTGGCGCTTTACCGCCCGGGTCCGATGGACTCCATCCCGAAATATATCGCGGTGAAGAATGGCAAGGAGAAGCCGGAATATCTCGACCCAACGCTCGAGCCGATTCTGAAAGAAACCTATGGTGTCATGACGTATCAGGAAGACGTCATGAACATCGCGCGGGAACTGGCGGGGTATTCGCTGGGTGAAGCCGATCTTCTGCGCCGCGCCATGGGCAAGAAGATCGCCAGCGAAATGGCGGTGCATGAGGAAAAGTTCGTAAAAGGCGCGCAGGAGCGCGGCGTTCAAAAGGGCATTGCGCAACAGATTTTCGAGCAGGCCGCGAAGTTCGCCGGTTACGGCTTCAACAAGGGCCACGCCGCCGCCTATGCGCAGGTCGCCTATCAAACGGCGTTCCTGAAGGCCAACTATCCCGTCGAATTCCTCGCTGCATCGATGACGCTGGATATCGGCAATACCGATCGCCTCAATATTTTCCGGCAGGAAGCGCAGCGGCTGGGCGTACGGGTGCTGGCGCCGGACATCAACCGCTCGCAATCCTATTTCGCCTGCGATGCGGCCGATAATGTTGTGTTCTACGCGCTTGCCGCCGTGAAGGGCGTGGGCAAGCAGGCGATGGAGCATGTCGTCGAAATGCGCGAAGAGGGCGGGCCGTTCAAATCCATCAGCGACTTCGCCCGCCGCGTCGATCCCAAGCTCGTCAACAAGCGCGCGTTTGAAAGCCTCGTTCGCGCGGGTGCGTTCGATGCGCTGTCGCCGAACCGCAAGCAGCTTGTCGAATCGTCCGATGCGGTGCTGAGCGATGCGGCCCGCACCGCGCGCGAACGCGAGACAGGGCAGGTGTCGCTATTCGGCGAAGCCGCGGCTTCCACCGAAGAATTGCGGCTCGCGCCGGTCGATGACTGGCTCGCGCATGAGCGTCTGGGCGAAGAGTTTTCGGCGATCGGTTTTTATCTGTCCGGTCATCCGCTCGACAATTACCGCACCTCGCTGACGCGGCTTCAGGCCCTGAGCTATGGGCAGATTCAAGAAGATCGGCGTGCGAATTTTGTGGCGTCGGTAGCCGGAACGATCATCCGCAAATCCGAACGCCGTGGCCGCAACGATCAGAATTATGCGTTCGTGTCGTTCTCTGACCCAACCGGAATGTTCGAGGTGATGTTCTTCCCCGAAGTGCTGGCGGCATCGCGCCCGCTGCTGGAGGCGGGAAAGTCGATTCTGCTGAAGCTCAACGCCGGCTGGGAAGGCGACGAACTCAAGCTGCGCGCGATCTCCGCCAGCGACCTCGACAAGGCCGCAGCCGATGCGGGCGAGGGCATGAAGATCTTCTTGGAAGATACGCGGCCACTCGGCGCCATCGCTTCGCAATTGCGCCAGCCCGGCAAGGGCATGGTCACGTTGATCGTGCCGGGAAGCGAAGGCCGGGAAGTGGAGATCAAGCTGCCGCAACGCCTTCAGGTGAATGTGGCGCTGAAGAACGCAATCAAATCGATGCCCGGCGTCGCAGCCGTTGAAACGGTTTAGAGCGCGGCCACGGCTTTGCCGAGGCGCTCCAGTCCGGTTTCCAGAAGTTTCGGATCCTGCGCGAAGCAGATGCGCACATAGGAGTCGATGCTGGCATCGCCCACATCGCCAAACGCAGATCCTGGTGCCACGCCGACGCGTGCTTTCTTCACCAGCTCCACCGCGAAGTCGTGACTGTTCTTCATGCCTTCGACATGGAAGAATCCGTAGAACGCGCCTTCCGGCTTCATCCAGCGAATGCGGTTCTGTGTGTCGATGAATTTCTGCGTGACGTCACGGCCGTGATGGCAACGCTCGCGAATCTTGTCGCGGAACGCATCGCCCTCCGGTGAAAGCGCGGCCAGCGCTCCATATTGCGCAAACACGGTCGCGCCGGTGTTGTTGGCCATGGAGAGCACGTTCACAGAGTCTTTGATCGCGGCGGGATGGACCAGCCAGCCCACGCGCCAGCCCGTCATCGCCCAGGGCTTGGAGAAGCTGTTGATGACGAACACATTGTCATCCGCCTCCGCGATCTGCAGGAAAGACGGCGCATGCGGTTTGCCGTCATAGACGAGCGTTCCGTACACTTCATCGCTGATGATTGCGATGCCGCGCTTGCGGGCGAATTCCAGCACCCCGCGCTGTTCCGAAGGCTGCATGATCCAGCCGGTAGGATTGCCCGGCGATGCGATGAAGATCGCCTTGGTGCGCCCGTCGCAGAGGGAAAACAGCTTGTCGAGATCGAGCTGCCAATGCGGCGTCGCGCTGCGCCAGTTTTCTTCGAGCTTCGCGAAACGGATCTGCGCGCCACAAATCTCGCCTGCCTGAAAGATGTTTGGCCATACCGGCGACACGCAGACGACATTGTCGCCGGTCTCCACCACGGCCTGCAGCGCGCAAGTGACGGCCATCATGGCTGCGCCCGGCACGGTGATGCGATCCAGAGAAATGTTCGCGCCGACGGTCCGTTTGTGGAAATCGCGAATGGCTTCCCGTAGAGGCAGGATGCCATCGGCGTGTGTGTAGAAGGTCTTGCCGTCGTCCAGCGCCTTCTTGGCCGCGTTGCTGATGAAGGCGGGGGTGACCAGATCGGTCTCCCCGAACCAGAGCGGGATCAGGTCCGGCTCGCCCAAGGCGTGCATGGAGACGGCGCCGATGCCGTTGGCGCGAATATGACGAATGGTCGGGCGGATGGGGGAGGAGCTGGTCATGGTTGCAGTCTATGCGCCGTTTCGCGGGCCGGAACATGGGGTTTCGCATAGCGGCTCTGCGGCCAAATGGCTGCAAAGGCTGTCCTTTCCGCCGCCGCAATCGGTTCTTGCGCTGTCCGGCTTAAATCCCTATAAGCCTGCCATCTCGCACGCGTGGGTGGGTTGCGAAAGGTGTTCTTTCGCCCCCGTCCGGTGTCCCTCAGGGGATAATCCACGCGTCTGGCTAACCGGTAAAGGAGAAGTATCCAATGGCTCTGCCAGATTTTTCCATGCGTCAACTCCTCGAATCGGGAGCGCATTTCGGCCACCGCAAGCAGCGCTGGAATCCGAAGATGCAGCAGTACATCTACGGCTCGCGCAACGACATCCACATCATCGATCTGACGCAGACGGTTCCGTTGCTGCACCAGGCCCTCGTCGCCCTGCGTGATGTTGCGGCCGGCGGCGGCCGCATCCTTTTCGTCGGCACCAAGCGCCAGGCTTCCGAGCCGGTCGCTGCCGCCGCGAAGCGCTGCGCCCAATACTATGTGAATCATCGTTGGCTCGGCGGCACGCTGACCAACTGGCAGACGATTTCCGGCTCCATCAAGCGCATGCGCTCAATCGAAGAGACGCTGTCTTCGGCACAGAGCTCTGGCCTGAAGAAGAAAGAGCTTCTCGGCCTGCTGCGCGAACGCGACAAGCTTGACCTGTCGCTGGGCGGCATCAAGGAAATGGGTGGCCTGCCGAACATGCTGTTCGTGATCGACACGAACAAGGAGCAGATCGCCGTTGCCGAAGCACAGAAACTCGGCATCCCGGTGGTCGCGATCCTCGACTCCAACTCCAATCCGGATGGCATTGCCTATCCGATCCCGGCCAATGACGATGCGGCCCGCGCGCTCGCGCTGTATTGCGATCTCGCGGCTCGCGCGATCATCGACGGCCTTTCGCAGGGCCAGGTCGCTGCCGGTGTGGATGTTGGTGAATCCGAAGCGTTGCCCGATCTGCGCTCGGCCGAGGAAGTCGCTGCCCAGGCATCCGCCTAACAATACCGATTACGGAGAAAAACGATGGCGAACATTACCGCCACGATGGTGAAAGACCTGCGCGACAAGACCGGCGCGGGCATGATGGACTGCAAGTCTGCATTGGCCGAAACCAATGGTGACATGGACCAGGCGATCGACTGGCTGCGCAAGAAAGGTCTGTCGAAGGCTGCGAAGAAGGCCGGGCGCGTTGCCGCCGAAGGTCTCGTCGGCGTGGCGCTCGGCACGGGTACTGGCGCGCTGGTGGAAGTGAACGCGGAGACGGACTTCGTTGCGCGCAACGACCAGTTCAAGGACTTCGTGAAATCCGCCGCGCAGCTTGGCCTTGAGGCCGATGGCGACCTCGATAAGCTGCTCAACAAGAAGATGGGCAACGACACGGTCGATGCCACGCTGAAGGAACTCGTCGCCAAGATCGGCGAGAACATGAGCGTGCGCCGCGCCACCGCGCTGGCCGTCAATCCGGGCGTCGTCGCAAGCTATGTCCACAACGCTTCGGGCCCCGAATTGGGCAAGATCGGTGTTCTGGTGGCGCTCAAGTCGTCGGGCAACACGGACAAGCTGATGGCGCTGGGCAAGCAGATCGCGATGCATATCGCGGCCGCCAACCCGCTGGCGCTTACCTCCGCGCACCTCTCTAAAGAGGTGATCGAGCATGAGCGCGCCATCCAGGCCGATATCGCGCGCCAGTCCGGCAAGCCGGAAAACGTGATCGAGAAGATGCTCGAAGGCCGGATGCGGAAGTTCTACGAAGAATCGGTTCTAATGAACCAGGTCTTCGTGATTGACGGCGAGACGCCGGTGGCCAAGGTGGTGGAGAAGGTTTCCAAGGAAATCGGCACCCCCATCGAAGTCGAAGGTTTCGTGCGCTATCAGGTCGGCGAGGGCATCGAGAAGGTGACCACCGATTTCGCCGACGAAGTGAAGGCAATGTCGGGTCAGTGATCTGACCGTTTCCGGAGGGGCTATGGGTTCGACGCCGAAGTACCGCCGGGTTCTGCTGAAAGTCTCGGGTGAAGCCCTGATGGGCAGCGAGGCTTACGGCATCGACACCGCCACGGTGGATCGCATTGCAGCGGACGTGAAAGAGGCGACGAACGCCGGCACCGAAGTGTGCATGGTGATCGGCGGCGGAAACATCTTCCGTGGCCTTGCGGGCGCCGCCAAGGGCATCGACCGCGCAACCGCCGATTACATGGGCATGCTGGCGACCGTGATGAACGCGCTGGCCATGCAAGCCGCCATGGAGCGGATCGGCGTGGGCTGCCGCGTGCAATCGGCCATTCCGATGGCCAGCGTATCAGAGCCTTACATCCGCCGACGCGCCATCCGGCACATGGAGAAGGGCCGGGTGGTGATCTTCGCCGCCGGAACAGGCAATCCGTTCTTCACCACCGACACGGCAGCGGCGTTGCGCGCAGCGGAGATGAACTGCCAGGCGATGCTGAAGGGCACGCAGGTCGACGGCGTCTACAGCGCCGACCCGAAGAAGGATCCAAACGCCAAGCGCTATGATTCTCTCAGCTATCACGAGGTGTTGGCGAAGGATCTTCAGGTAATGGATGCATCCGCCGTGAGTCTTTCGCGCGAGAACAAAATCCCCATCATCGTCTTTTCGATTCACGACCGCGGCGCGCTGGCCGCGGTGCTTCGCGGCGAAGGCCGCTGCACCATCATCGAGGAACGGGCGTAAGCTACCCTCGCGGAGGAACTGGCATGAGTTACAATAAAGACGAATTGAACCGTCGCATGGACGGTGCGGTTGCCACGGTAAAAAGCGAACTCAACGGCTTGCGGACCGGCCGCGCGAGCGCTGCGCTGCTCGACCCCGTGAAAGTCGAGGCCTACGGCAATATCTCGCCAATCAACCAGGTTGGAACCGTCGGTACCCCTGAACCGCGTCTCATCACCGTTCAGGTCTGGGACAAAGGTTTGGTCAAGGCGGTCGATAAGGCGATCCGCGACGCGGGCCTCGGCCTCAACCCGCAAACCGACGGCCAGCTCATCCGCATTCCGTTGCCCGAATTGAACGAAGAGCGCCGCAAGGAACTCGTCAAGCTCGCCCACAAATATGCCGAGGCAGCCCGCGTGGCCGTCCGCAATGTTCGCCGCGACGGCATGGACGCCCTGAAAAAGGCGGAAAAGGACGGTAAAATTGGTCAGGATGAACACCATAAGCTCGGCGATGAATTGCAGAAGCTGACCGACGGGCATATCCGTGACATCGACCAGGCCCTGCATGGCAAAGAACAGGAGATCATGCAGGTCTGAGGATTCACCCGATGTAGGGCAGGAATGCGTATGGCAAAAACAGTACCGCCGCCGGAGAAGGCCAGCCTGCCGCGCCATGTTGCGATCGTCATGGATGGCAATGGCCGTTGGGCAAGCAGGCGGATGATGCCGCGCGCCGCCGGTCATGTTGCCGGCGTTTCCACAGTCCGCACCATCGTTCGCGCGGCGAACGATATCGGCCTACCGAACCTTACGCTCTATGCGTTCTCGTCGGAGAACTGGAAGCGCCCGATCACGGAAGTCAGCCATCTGATGAGCCTGTTTCGCGCCTATGTGCGCGAAGACGTGAGCCAGCTTCTCGAAAACAATGTTCGCGTGCGTTTCATTGGAAACCGCTCCCGCGCCAGTAGCGATATTCTTGCATTGATGGAGGAGAGCGAGAGCCGCACCGAAGCCTGCACCGGCCTCAACCTGACATTGGCTTTCGATTACGGCTCCCAGGAAGAGATTGCCGCGGCAGCGCGCGAGATGGCCCGGGCGGCGGTGAGGGGCGAACTCGACCCGGAAAAGATCACCACGGAATTTTTCGCATCGCAGCTGTCGACGGCAGGAACGCCAGATCCCGATCTTGTGGTCCGCACCAGCGGTGAGTATCGCCTGAGCAACTTCCTCTTGTGGCAATCGGCCTATTCGGAATTTGTCTTCGTGGACAAGTCGTGGCCGGACTTCACGCGCGAGGATTTCTTCGAGGCGCTTAATGTTTTCGCGCAACGCGAGCGCAGGTTTGGCGCCGTTACGCCGGAAGCCGTGGCTTGAGCGGGGCCTCCAACACCGCGAACCACCACCGTCCCGAAACGGCAGTGAAACCGCCGCGAAAATTCCTCGGCTTCAACGTCACGCTCGACTGGTTCACCCGGCCGCTTTTTGGTTTCGGCCTGGCAGCGCTCGCGATCGCGTCCACTTATTATGGCGGCTACTGGTTCGCGCTTTTCATCACCGCCGGTGCCGTTACCGCTGCTCGCGAATGGCATCGCATGCTTCCAGGGACACAGTATGGCTGGTTGTCCGTCGCATCGGCGCTCGCCATCGCCGGATCCGCCGGCACCGCAGTCTTTTTCACGCGTTCTGCCGATGTGCAATTGGCATGGATCCCATGGGGCGTGCTGGCAGCGGGCGCTCTCGTCAATCTCATTCTTTCTTCGCCACGGCGCGGCGCCATGCTTTGGCATGCGTCTTCCATGCTCTACATCGGCGTGCCTGCGCTTTGCCTTGTCGTCATTCGGCAGGTTCCAGCCAATGGCATATGGGAATTGCTGGCACTCTTTTTCGCGGTTTGGGCGACGGACACCGGTGCTCTCTTCACAGGCAATCTGGTGAAAGGCCCGAAGCTTTGGCCCGCCCTGTCGCCCAACAAGACGTGGTCCGGCGCGATCGGCGGCGCCATCGCGGGAATGGGGGCGACAGCGGTGCTGTTTTTCGTGCTGGCCTCGAATCCCTGGCACGGCGCATTGGTGGGCTTGTGCGCATCAGTCATCGGACAATTTGGGGATCTTTTCGAGTCATTCCTCAAACGCAAGGTCGGCCGTAAGGACAGCGGCAGCCTCATTCCAGGGCATGGCGGTGTTCTCGACCGTATCGACTCCATGCTATTTGTCGCGCCTGTCGCGGCGGTGATGTTTCTGGCGCTTCATGTCGATCCTTTCGCATTGGGGGCGTCATGAGTGGGGCCGATCTTTCTGCCGTCACAGCCCGGCGCGTGACAGTGCTTGGCAGCACCGGCTCAATCGGTGTTTCGACGCTGGACGTCATCGCTCACGCCCGCAGAATTTACGGCGCCGATGCGTTTCCCATCGAAGCGCTGACCGCGCAATCCAATGTCGAAGCGTTGGCGGAGCAGGCAAGCCGATTCAAGCCGAAGCTGGCGGTGATCGGCGATGCGTCACGGGGCGAACAGCTGAAGGCGCTTCTGTCCGGCACCGGCATTGAAACCGCAAGCGGCTATGGCGCCATTGTGGATGCTGCGGCCCGGCCCTCCGATGTTGTCATGGTGGCGATTGTCGGCGCCGCGAGCCTTGCACCGGCACTGACGGCGGTCAAACGCGGCGCAACCATCGCGCTCGCCAACAAGGAATGCATCGTTGCCGCCGGCGATATCTTCCGCCGCGCTGTCGCCGAACATGGCGCGACGCTGATCCCCGTCGATTCCGAACACAACGCTGCATTTCAGCTTTTGAATTTCGAAGAAGCGCACGCCATCGAGCGCGTGACGTTGACCGCATCTGGTGGCCCGTTCCGCGACTGGACGAGCGAGCGCATGGCGGTAGCGACCCCGGAGCAGGCGGTCGCGCATCCCAACTGGTCGATGGGTGCAAAGATCTCCGTGGACAGCGCCACGCTGATGAACAAGGGCCTCGAACTGATCGAGGCGCATTTTCTCTTTTCACTTGAGCCGGATAAGCTTGCGGTGCTGGTTCATCCGCAATCCATCGTGCATTGCCTGGTATCCTATGCGGACGGTTCGACGCTTGCTCATCTTTCCGCGCCAGACATGCGCACGCCCATCGCGCACGCGCTGGCATGGCCGCGGCGCATGGCGTCGCCATCACGGCGTCTCGATCTTGCCATGTTGAACAAGCTCACCTTCGAAGCGCCCGATCCGCACCGGTTCCCCTGTTTGGGGTTGGCACAGGATTGCTTGCGGACCGGGGGGCTTGCCCCTACGATCTTGAACGCCGCGAACGAGGTCGCCGTGCAGGCTTTTCTGGGCCGCAGGATCGGATTTCTGGATATCGCGCGCGTTGTCGAAGACACATTGTCCGCGCGCGCGCCGAACGGTTCGGGTGTGCCGCGCGATGTCGAAGGCGTGCTCGATGCCGATCGCCAAGCTCGCGATCTTGCCGGAATGATATGCAGCCGGGTAGCCGCCTAAACGGGAGTAGAATCGCCGATGTTCGATGTTTTACACGGATTGGCTGGTTGGGTGCCGCTCGGTCTGCCCGCGTTCCTTTTCGTCATCACTGTGGTGGTGTTCTTTCACGAACTTGGGCACTTCTCCGTGGCGCGCTTTTTCGGCGTGGCTGTCGAGACATTCTCCATCGGCTTCGGTCGCCCGATCGCACGATGGCAGGATAAGAAAGGCACGGAGTGGAAGGTCGGCTGGCTGCCACTCGGGGGTTATGTGAAATTCCTCGGCGACGAGAACGCCGCCAGCGTGCCGGATCGTGCAAAGCTGGAGCAGCTCTCGCCCGAACAGCGGGCCAATGTCTTCCAGTCCAAGCCGCTTTATCAGCGCGCATTGGTGGTGGCGGCGGGGCCGGTGGCGAACTTCATTCTGGCGATTGTCATCTTCGCCTCTGTTCTGATGATAACGGGGCAGGCAACGATCCTGACAGCTGTTGGCAAGGTGACGCCCGGCGCGCCGGCAGCCGTCGCGGGAGTTCGGGCGGGCGACGTCATCCACTTCATCAACGGCAAAGAGGTTCAAACCTTCGAGCAACTGGTCAAGGCTGTGCGGGCGAGCAAAACGGCCGATATTGCCATCGGATTGTCGCGCCGCGGCCAGACGCTTACCGTTCACGCCAAGCCGCGCATCATCAAGGCGGCGAATCTTTACGGCGATTCCGTCAAAATTCTCGGCATCGGGGTCGAACCGGCGCTCTCTGATTCAAACGCGCGTTTCACGCCTGTGGGGCCGTTGACGGCATTCAAGGCGGCTGTTTCGCAGACCTGGTTTGTGGCTGATACCTCGCTCACCTATCTGTGGCGCATCGTCACCGGCCATTCGGGAAGCGGCCAGCTTACGGGTCCGCTGGGCATGGCGGATGTCTCCCAGCAGGCCGCCGCAGCCGGGTTTATGAACCTCTTGCAGCTGGCAGCTCTACTTTCTGTAAGCATCGGGCTTATAAACCTTTTTCCCGTTCCGATCCTCGACGGAGGCCACCTTCTGTACTATGGATGCGAAGCGGTTCTGGGTCGGCCCTTGGGAGAGCGGGCACAGGACGTAGGATTTAGGCTGGGGTTGGCGGCGGTTCTCGGGTTATTCGTCTTGGCGACCTGGAACGACCTTGTCCGGCTTAATCTATTCTGAAACCACACAGCGCGGCCGGTTAACCAACGGCGGCGCCTTTTGAGACGAGCGGATGAGCCTGATCGCCTTCCTTTTCGCCCGGTGTAAGCGCGCGGCCCTCATCATGGCCTGTGCTGCAGCGGCCGCTTCACCGGCACTGGGCCAGGCCCTCAATCCGCAGCCTTCAAGCATGGCGACGGCGCCGGCCCCCGTGCAGGCGCCCGGTCCCATCATCAAGGCGATCGTCGTACATGGCACCCAGCGCATCGAGACCGCCACGGTCATCTCGTACCTGACGATTCATCAGGGCGATAATTACGACGAGCAGCAGGTCGATGCGTCGCTCAAAACGCTGTTTGCGACCGGTCTTTTCGCCGACGTCAAGTTCGGTTGGGATGGCCAGACGCTGACAATCGACATCGTCGAAAACCCGATCATTAACCGCATCGTTTTCGAAGGCGAAAACAAGGTCTCCGAGAAAGATCTGACGAAGGAAGTGCAGCTCAAGCCGCGCACCGTCTTTACGCGCGCCAAGGTGCAGGCCGACGTCGGACGTATTATCGAGCTTTATCGCCGCAACGGAAAATTCGCAGCCACCGTCGATCCCCAGGTGATCCAGCGGCCGCAGAACCGTATCGATCTCATCTTCTCGATAAATGAAGGGCCGACCACGGGCGTGGCGCGGATTTCCTTCATCGGCAACAAGGTCTTCGACGACGGTACTTTGAAGGCGCAGATCGCCACCGAAGAGACGGAGTGGTGGAAATTTCTCTCGTCGAACGACAATTACGATCCCGATCGTCTGACATTCGACCGCGAGCAGCTTCGCCGCTTCTACATCAAGCGTGGCTATGCGGACTTCAAAGTGGTTTCCGCGGTCGCGGAATTGTCGCCGGACCGCCAGAATTTCTACATCACCTTCACGGTTGATGAAGGCCCAATCTATCATTTCAGCAAGGTCGAGATTCAGTCGAACATCAAGGAACTGGCACCGGCGACCCTTCGCCCGCTGGTTCCGATCGACGACGGCAGCGTCTACGACGCCGAGAAGATCGACAAAGCGATCGACGCGCTCACGAACGCGGCCGGCACCAAGGGATACGCTTTCGCCGAGATTCATCCACGCGTGAAGCGAAATCGCGATACGCATACGATCGACGTGATCTTCAATATCGAGCAGGGACCGCGGGTCTATGTCGAGAAGATCAACATCCAGGGCAACACGCGAACGCTCGACAAGGTCATCCGCCGCGAATTCCGCCTCGTCGAGGGCGATGCGTTCAATCGCGTGCTCGTCGACCGCTCGCGCACGCGCATCAGAGGTTTGGGCTTCTTCAAGACCGTCGACATAAAGCAATCGCCGGGCAGCCAGCCCGATCGCACCGTCCTGGATGTGAACGTTCAGGAGCAGGCCACGGGATCGCTGTCGTTAGGCGCCGGTTACTCGTCCACCAGTTCGTTTGTTGGGCAGTTCAGCTATGTGCAAACGAACTTGTTTGGGCGCGGCCAGAACCTGCAGGCGACGGTTCAGCTTTCCTATATCAGCAAGCAGTTCCAGCTCAGCTTCACCGAGCCGTACTTCCTGGATCATCAGCTGAATGCAGGCTTCGATCTCTACAAGGTACTGACCGACTTCCAGCAGGCGGATTATGAGTCCGATTCCACAGGCGGCACGTTGCGCCTTGGGTTCCCCACGTCGGAATATGCCAGCGTCGGACTTCGCTATACCTATCGTGTCGATCACATAAGGCCGTTCTCCGGCGCGCCCACCGCGATTCAGCTGGCGTCAGGCACGGCGGACACATCGTCTATCGGATATACCTACGCATACAACACGCTCGACGACATCCTGAAACCGCGCCACGGTGTGACATTCGCCTTCAGCCAGGACATTGCGGGTTTTGGCGGGTCGCTGAAATATATCAAGTCCGCCGCGAACGCGAGTTACTATCATCCGATCATCAACGATGATTTCGTGGCCAAGCTGCAATTCCAGGGCGGGTACATTCAGGGTTACGGCGGCCAGCACGTGCGTCTGAATGAGCGCTTCTTCATGGGCGGCGATTCATTCCGCGGTTTCAACATCGCAGGTATCGGGCCGCGCGAATTGAACGTGCCGGGGCAGGGCGGTCAGAACGCAATCGGTGGCGAAGCCTATATGATCGGAACGGCCGAAGTTCGGCTGCCGGACTTCCTGCCCTCCGACTACGGTATCTCGCTGTCGCTTTTCAGTGATTTCGGAACCTTGGGTCATATCGCCGGGAATGCAGGAATCCCGAATTGTGGTAACAATCGCGGGGGCGGGGCGCCTTGTATTAAGGACAATTTAGCCCTCCGCGCCTCGGGCGGGCTTGCCATCGGCTGGAAATCGCCGTTTGGTCCGGTCCAAATCGATATTGGCGTTCCCTTTATTCGGGAAGATTATGATAAGTCACAGATCATTCGCTTTAGCGCAGGGACAGGACTCTAACTCCATGACGACTTCGACGATGGCCGCGTATGCGGCACGCTCCGTGGCGGCTTTTGCAATCGCGGGCGCGATTTCCATGTTTACGGCCAGTGGCGCGGTGGCGCAGCAGCCGCCACAGCCGGCCAAGCCGGCGGCGTCCGGCACGCCCGCACCGGTGATCCTTGTGATCGACCGCAATGCCATCCTTCGCGCGTCGAAGGTCGGTCAAAGCATCGTTCAGCAGGTCAACGCCTATTCGCAAGCGGCCGAGAAGGAATTCAAAGGCCAGGCCGATTCGCTGCGTTCCCAGGAGCAGCAGCTTCAGCAGCAGGTGGCGATCCTTGCGCCGGATGTGAAGGCGAAGAAGATCAAGGCCTTCCAGGCGCAGCAGCAGGCATTCCAGCAGAAGGTGCAAACCCGCCAGACCCAGATTCAGGGCGGCGTCCTTCAGGCGCGTCAGCAGGTTGAAAAGGCGCTTGGCCCCATTCTGCAGGGCATCCTGCGGGAACGTCACGCCAATCTGTTGTTCGACCGCAATGCAGTGGTTCTCGGCACCGTGAACGTCGACATCACCGGTGCGGCGGTTCAGCGGCTCGATCAGAAGATGCCGTCCGTAAAAGTGCAGCTTGTGACGCCGTCGCCTGCGCAGCTGCAGCAGATGCAGCAGCAGGGCCGGTAACATCGGCGCGCGCCACCTTTCGGTGGCGCGCTTCCTGCGCCATGGCCGATCCTCGTTTCTACGACAACCGCGGGCCCTTCACTCTCGCGGATGTTTGCGCGCATTCCGGCGTCGAATTGCCGGTGGGCGCGGACGGGTCCGCCCGGATTTTTGATCTCGCCACGCTCGAGGGCGCCGGTTCTCAACACCTGGCGTTCTGCGCGGGCAAGCCCGCTTACGATGCGTTGGCACGAACGAAGGCGGGGTTCTGCTTTGTAAGCAAGGATGCCGCCGCGCGAACGCCCGCCGGCACAGTTGGCTTGCCTTGCGCTTCACCGCAGCACGCTTTCACAGCCGCGCTTAACCTGTTCTACCCGGAGAACATGTTGGCGGCATGGTCCCAGCAAACCGCCGTCGATCCCAGTGCGCGGATCGGCAGCGGCGTGATGCTGGGGCCGGGTGTTGTCATCGGTCCGAATGTCGAAATTGGCGACCGCACCTGTATCGGGCCGAATGCGGTGATCGGCCGGGGTGTTTCGATCGGGCGCGACTGCCAGATCGGGAGCAATGTCACCATCGCCAATTCTTACATCGGCGATGGCGTGGCGATTTTCCCGGGCACACAGATCGGGCAACCCGGTTTCGGCTTCGCCTCAAGTCCGGCGGGGCATATCAAGATTCCGCAGATCGGACGTGTGATCGTGCAGGACAAGGTGGAGATCGGTGCGTGCTGCGCCATCGATCGCGGCGCCATCGGTGATACGGTGATTGGCGAGGGAACCAAGATCGATAACCTCGTTCAGATTGGCCACAACACCCATATCGGCCGCCATTGCGTCATCGTCTCGCAGGTGGGGATTTCGGGCAGTTGTGAAATCGGAGACTTCGTCGTGATGGGCGGGCAAGCCGGCGTGGCCGATCACGCCATCATCGGCGATGGAACGCGTTTGGCGGCGCGAACAGGTGTCATGCCGGGCATGTTGCCGCCGGGGCGGGACTATGGCGGCGCCCCCGCTCGTCCCGTAAAAGACTGGCTGCGCGAATCTATTGTTCTGGCAAAGCTCGCCAAGACAAAAAAACGGGATGACGATGGCTGAAGCCGCCCAGCTTGTGTTGAATGTCGAGCAGATTAAAAAGCTCCTGCCGCATCGCGCCCCCTTTCTGTTCATCGAGCGGCTGACGGATATCGTTCCGAACGAAAGCGCGACCGCCTACAAGGCCGTTTCCTATAACGAGCCGCACTTCCAGGGGCATTTTCCGAACTTCTCGGTGATGCCGGGTGTGCTCATTGTGGAGGCGATGGCGCAGGCGGCGGGTGCTTTGGTAATGCACTCACTCGGATGGACCACGGAAAACCGTCTCGTCTATTTCATGACGATCGACAATGCGCGGTTTCGCAAGCCGGTAACGCCGGGCGACATGCTGCGCATGCCGGTAAAAGCGATCCGCCGCCGCGGGCCGGTCTGGAAGTTCAAGGGTGAAGCTTTTGTTGACGATGCGCTCTGCGCAGAAGCCGAATTCAGTGCGATGATCGCGGAAGATAACCGGAGTTCCAATGGCGGTTCATCCGACAGCGATCGTTGAAGACGGGGCGCGCCTTGGCGCCGGAGTCGAGATCGGTCCTTTTTGCATCGTTGGCCGGGACGCTGTGCTGGGAGACGGTGTGCGGCTGCTGTCGCATGCGATCGTCACGGGCAAGACAAGCGTTGGAGCGAACACTACGATCCATCCGCACGCCGTGATCGGCGGCGAGGCGCAGATCCACAACAACAACGCACCGGACGCCCGGCTTGAGATCGGCAGCGGCAACGTGCTCCGCGAAGGCGTGACCATCAGCTTGGGCAGCGCCAAAGGCCACAATCTCACAAAGATCGGCGACGACAACTTCCTCATGGCGGGATCGCATATCGGTCACGATTGCATCGTCGGCAACAACGTCATTCTTGCGAACGGGGTCGTCATCGGCGGACACTTCGAAATCGGCGACGGCGTTATCATGGGTGGCCTTGCCGCGGCGCAGCAGTTCGGCCGCGTCGGCCGCTATGCTTTCATCAGCGGGCTTTCCGGCATCAGCACCGATGTCATTCCTTACGGCATCGCGATTGGCCTGCATGTTCGCTTGGGCGGTCTCAACCTGATCGGTCTGCGCCGCCGCAAGATCCCGCGCCCGACCATTCATGCGTTACGCGCAGCCTATCGCGCGATCTTCCTGGAGGGCAAAGGTTCCATCCAAGACAATGCGCGCGAAGTGGAATCATCGGGAAAATGGAAAGGCATTGCGGAAGTGGAGGAAGTGATCGCCTTCATTCTCGCCCCCGCCACGCGTCCCATTACGCCGGCACGGTCGCGCGGCGGCGACGAAGAGAGTGAAGTTTGACGAAGACGCTCGGCATTATCGCCGGTGGCGGCGAGCTTCCCTTGGCGATTGCCGAGAGTGCGCGAAGCGCCGGACGGGACGTCTTTGTTCTTGCCCTGTCGGGAGCGGAGGATGCGCTTTCGGAATTCCCGCGCGAGAATTCCGGTATCGGCGAATTGGGAAAAAGCCTTTCGCTCCTGAAGCAACATGGTTGCGAAGAGGTGACCTTTGCAGGCCGCGTGGCGCGCCCCGAATGGAGCGAACTGAAGCTGGACGCGCGAGGCGCACTGGCATTGCCGAAAGTCGCGGCGGCGGCTTTGCGGGGCGATGATGCGCTTATGCGCGCGATGCTGGCGATCTTCGAGAAGGAAGGATTTCGCGTTATCGGAACGGCGGAAGCGGCGCCAAATCTGATCGCGGACGCCGGCATCTACGGAAAATACAAGCCCGATGCGCAGGCGCTTGCTGACATGGAAAAAGCGCGCGAGGTCGTGCGGGCTCTAGGCCAACTGGATATCGGACAGGCCGCCGCGGTGGCCGATGGACTCGTGCTCGCCGTAGAGGCCGCCGAAGGCACTGATGCGATGCTGGAGCGACTGACGAGTCTGCCGAATAATTTGCGGGGCACTTCGCGCAAGAGGCGCGGCGTCCTGGTGAAAGCACCAAAGCCCGCGCAGGAGCGGCGCGTCGATCTGCCCGTCATCGGCCTTCGCACGATCGAGCTGGCGTCTGCGGGCGGGCTGGCCGGTGTTGCCGTGGAGGCCGGTGCGGCGCTTCTCATGCGCAAGGCGAAGCTGGTCGAAGAAGCCGATCGCGCGGGCCTTTTTGTGATGGCCTTCGAACCGGCCATGGCATCGGCATGAGCGGAGGCAATGCCACCGTCACGCCTTTGACACTCATGCTGGTTTGCGGCGAGCCGTCCGGCGATCAGCTTGGCGCGGAGTTGATGCAGGCCATTCGCTCCTTGGGCGGGGAAAACATCCGTATCGTGGGCGTCGGTGGCGCGGCGATGGCCGCCCAGGGGCTGAATAGCTTGTTTCCGCTGGATGCGACGGCCGTGATGGGGCTGCGCGAAGTCGTACCGCGCATCCCGGAAATCCTCGGCCGTGTGCGCATGGCGTCGGACTATGCGTTGGCTTTGAAGCCCGACGCGCTTGTCTGCATCGATAGCCCAGACTTTACCCATCGCATCGCGCGGCGGGTGAAACGCGCAAATCCGGCGATCCCCACGGTGAATTATGTCGCGCCGCAAGTGTGGGCTTCGCGGCAATATCGGGCGCGAGCGATGGCGCGCTATTTCGATCTGGTGTTGGCGCTATTTCCGTTCGAAGTGCCGTTCTTCGAAGGGCGCGGAATCCACGCCGCGTTTGTCGGCCATCCGGTGATCGAGCGTGCCGCGCGCATGCAGGGCGGAGACGAACTGCGGGCGCGTCTCGGCATCAGGTTCGATGCGCCTCTGCTGGCCGTGCTGCCCGGCAGCCGGATGAGCGAGGTGACGCTCCTCCTTCCGATTTTCCGTGAAGCTGTGGCGAAGCTCGCGCGATCTTTGCCTGATCTGGTCTGTGTTTTGCCGACGGTGCCGAATGTGGCCGCCAAGGTTCGGGCGCTCGCCGAATCTTGGCCGGTGCCGCTTCATATCCTCGATAGCGCGGGCGATAAGTTCGCGTCCTTCGATGCGGCCGATGTGGCGCTCGCGGCAACGGGCACCGTGACGACGGAGATCGCGCTATCCCAGACGCCAATGGTCACCGCCTACAAACTGGGCTGGTTGACCTACACGCTCGCGCGGCCATTCATTTCCGTGAAATATGCGACGCTGGTGAACATCCTGCTCGATCGCGAAGCGGTCCCGGAGTTCATCCAGAACCGCTGCATGCCCGACGCACTGGCCGATGCGTTGCTGAAGCTTTTCCAGGATCCCGATGCGCGGTCCGCGCAAATTCGCGACATGGACGAGGCGATGCACCTTCTGGGGGCCGGCGAGGAAACACCGTCGTTGCGCGCCGCGCGCACGCTTCTCGCCTTTGCGTGGGAGAAGCGTGGCGCGTTCGCGGATCAGCGTTTGGTGAGCGGAACGTAATCGCGCTGCGCCGCGCCGGTGTAAAGCTGGCGCGGGCGACCGATCTTCTGATGCGGGTCTTCGATCATCTCTTTCCACTGGGCGATCCAGCCGACGGTGCGCGCGAGCGCAAACAGCGCCGTGAACATGCTGGTTGGGAAGCCCAGCGCCTTCAGCGTGATGCCGGAGTAGAAGTCGATATTCGGATAGAGCTTCTTCTCGATGAAATACTCGTCGTTAAGAGCGATGCGCTCCAGCTCCATGGCGACTTTCAGGATCGGATCGTCGCCGTGGCCTACTTCGTTCAGAACCGCGTGGGTTTGCGCTTGCATCGCTTTCGCGCGCGGATCGTAGTTCTTGTAAACGCGGTGGCCGAAGCCAGAAAGGCGGAAATTGTCGTTCTTGTCCTTCGCCTTTTTAATGTATTCGGGGATGCGATCGACGGTGCCGATCTCCTCCAGCATCTTCAGTGCGGCTTCATTGGCGCCGCCATGCGCGGGCCCCCAGAGGCACGCGATACCGGCTGCAATACACGCGAACGGATTGGCGCCCGACGAACCCGCGAGACGCACGGTTGAGGTCGATGCGTTCTGCTCGTGATCGGCATGCAGAATGAAAATGGTGTCCAGCGCCTTCGCCAGTACCGGGTTGACTTTGTATTCTTCGGCAGGGACCGAGAACGTCATGCGCATGAAGTTTTCGGTGTAGCCCAGATTGTTCAGCGGATAAACGAAGGGCTGTCCGACGGCATATTTGTAGGCCATTGCGGCGATGGTCGGCATTTTCGCGATCAGACGATGGCTGGCGATCTCGCGTTGGCGCGGGTCGTTGATGTCCGTGGAGTCGTGATAGAACGCCGACAGTGCGCCCACCACGCCGCACATGATTGCCATGGGATGTGCATCACGGCGGAAGCCGCGATAGAAGGTCGACATCTGGTCATGCACCATGGTGTGCATGGTGATGGAGTGATCGAAGGCAGCCGCTTCCTTCTTGTTCGGAAGTTCACCGTGCAGGAGCAGGTAGCAGACCTCGAGAAAGTTCGATTGCGCGGCGAGTTGTTCGATGGAATATCCGCGATAGAGAAGAACGCCCTTGTCGCCGTCGATGAAGGTGATGTCGCTTTCGCAGCTTGCCGTGGAGGTGAAGCCGGGATCGTAGGTGAAGATATCCGCGTCGGCATACAGCTTGCGGATGTCCATCACATCGGGACCTTCCGTGCCGGAAAACATCGGCAATTCATAGTTCTTGTTCTTGTAGCTGAGCGTCGCGGAACCGGACGGCTTGGCCTTGCTCTCTCTCATCGGGGGATCCTTCTCAAGCGGCGAGACCGCTTATCTTGCACTGCAGCAATTATAGACCTTGAAGGTTAACCACGTCACCACTTTCCGGCCTTTCCCGGGTCAGGTTTGCATGAATTTCACGCGGCCCAAGCCCCCATTCGTAACAGGGCTTCTTCGCGTCCCAGCACGGCGAGAACATCAAAAATCGGAGGCGAACTTGCTTTGCCCGTGAGGGCGGCGCGGAGCGGCTGTGCGACCTGTCCAAGCTTCAGGCTGTGCTGTTCGGCGAAGGCACGTGCCTTCTCCTCCAGCGCATGCGCGGACCATTCCGGCGCGGCCTTGAAGATGGATTTGAGTTCGGTGAGCGTCTTGCGGGCTTCGGCCGTCAGCAGTTTTGTGGCCGCATCGTCCAGCGTGCGCGGACCGTCCGTGTACAGAAATTCCGCAGACTGAGAAAGCTCAACCAGCGTCTTCGCGCGCTCCTTCAATCCGGGCATCGCCGCCATCAACCGCGCCCAGGCCTTGCCATCGAGTACGACCGGCGGTTCGCGACGCGAAAGCAGATTGGTCACTTCCGTCGCCAGATATTGATCGTTGGACGCACGGATGTAATGGCCATTCAGATTGTCGAGCTTCTTGTAATCCATGCGCGATGGGCTGCGGCCGATGCTCTCCAGATTGAACCATTCGATGGCCTGTTCGGTGGAGATGATCTCGTCATCGCCATGGCTCCAGCCGAGACGGAGCAGATAGTTGCGCATCGTCTCCGGCAGGTAGCCCATGTCCCGATAGGCCTCGACCGACAGCGCGCCATGGCGCTTGGAAAGCTTAGCGCCGTCTGGTCCATGAATGAGAGGAAGGTGACCATAGACCGGTTCCGGCCATCCCATCGCCTGGATGATCTGCAGTTGCCGCGCAGCGTTGTTCAGGTGGTCGTCGCCACGGATAACATGGGTGACGCCCATGTCCTGATCGTCCACCACAACGGCCAGCATGTAGGTCGGTGTGCCGTCTGAGCGCAGCAGGATCATGTCGTCGAGATTCTCGTTGGCGAATGTCACGTCGCCCTGAATGAGATCGTGCACGACGGTTTCGCCGGTTTGCGGTGCGCGCAGGCGCACGACAAAGGGTTTTCCGTCCTGCTCGGCGCCGGGCTCGCGGTCGCGCCAGCGCCCGTCATATCGGGTGGGTTTTCCCGCCGCGCGCTGGGCGTCGCGCATTTCCGTCAACTCTTCGGCGGTCGCGTAGCAGCGATAGGCTTTGCCCTCGGCGAGAAGTTTTTCGGCCACCTCGCGATGCCGTCCGGCGCGGGCGAACTGATAGACGGTTTGGCCGTCCCAGTTCAGACCCATCCACTGCAACCCGTTCAGGATCGCGGCGACGGCCTCCGGCGTGGAGCGTTCGCGGTCGGTATCCTCGATGCGCAGAAGGAATGTGCCGCCGGTGTGCCGGGCATAGAGCCAGTTGAACAGGGCCGTGCGCGCCCCGCCGATGTGGAGAAAACCGGTGGGCGAGGGCGCAAATCGGAGGACGGGCTTTTTGTTTTCAGGCATGATGCAGAGGCTTTCGGGGGCCGGCCGGCGTTTTCGGCTGTTGTGACGTGAGGCTTCTAGCAAACAAGGTTTCGTGGGGGTAGCACCGTTTCCGCTCTGGAAGGCGCGTGCGGCGTTGGCACATGTCCGGCCCGCTGCGTGGGCGCGCGTTTTCGCGGGTTTGCGCAACCTGTTATCCCAGGAGGCCGAACGCTGGGTGCTCTGGCTGCCAGTCGCGCTGGGCGCGGGCGTTGCCGTCTATTTCGGTCTGCCTTTCGAGCCCTCCGGAAAGCTTGCGCTTCCATTCCTGTTCGCGGGGCTGATCACATCCATTGCCGTCTTCGGGAGCGAGAGCTTTGCCGCGCGGCTGGGCCTGGGGCTGATTGCAGCCTTCGCCATCGGCTTTGCCGTCGCAAAATTGAAGACGGACCGCGTCTCTGCGCCCGTCTTGCTCCATCGCACCAGCCCGGTGTCGATCGAGGGCGTCGTGGACAGCACACAGCTTCATGGCAAAGGCATTCGTCTGGTGCTGACCACGCGCCGGATCGATCGCACGCGGGAGGAACGCTTGCCTGCGCGCGTACGCGTGTCAGTGCGGCGTGGTGCGGAAGATCTCAAGCCGGGCGATGTGATAACGGTTCGCGCCGTGCTGATGCCTCCACCGTCGCCGGCCTCTCCCGGTGATTATGATTTCGGGCGCGCCGCCTATTTCCTGCGTATCGGCGCCGTCGGGTTTTCGTTTGGAAAGCCCGTGCTCATCGCCCATCACGCGCCGGATTGGAGCGATCGCCTCGTCACACATATCGAATTTCTGCGCTGGCGGATGACGCAACACATCCACAGCGTCCTGCCGGGAAGCACCGGCGGCATTGCCGCCGCACTTATCACGGGGGATCGCGGCGCAATCTCGGCAGAGGATGAATCGGCGCTGCGCGATGCGGGGCTTGCGCATGTTCTCGCGATCGCGGGGCTGCACATGGCGCTGGTTGGGCTCGGACTGTTCTGGGCCGTGCGCGCACTCCTCGCGCTGTTTCCTCCCATCGCTCTGGTCTGGCCCATCAAGAAGTGGGCGGCCGTGGCGGCATTGGGTGGAGCGACATTCTATCTGATCATCAGCGGCGCGGCGGTCCCGGCAACGCGCGCCTATGTGATGCTCACCTCGATGTTGCTCGCCATCCTTTTCGACAGGCCGGCGCTGTCGATGCGATCGGTCGCGATGGCGGCCACGATCGTTTTGCTGCTGAGGCCCGAGAGCATCATCGAACCGGGATTCCAGATGTCGTTCGCCGCCGTCGTTTCTCTTGTGGCGGTGGCCGAATGGGAACGTTCACGTCCGCTCAAGGAAGGCCGTTTCTGGCCATTGCCGGGCGTGCGCCACTATATGCGCGGCATCGCGATCACCAGCTTCGTCGGCTCGGTCGCGACGGCGCCGTTCGCCGCCTTTCATTTCGACCGCGCCACCCATTACGCCGTTCTGGGAAATCTTCTCGCCATGCCGATCATGGGTTTTCTCACCATGCCTGCCGCAGCGGTCGCGGTTCTGACGATGCCCTTAGGGCTCGACCGCATTCCGCTGATCGTCATGGGCTGCGGCATTGAAGCGATGCTGGCGGTGGGGCGCTGGGTTTCCGGCCTGCCCGGTGCGGTTTCCATCACGGCGGCATGGCCGGTGAGCGCCATTGTGCTGATGTCGCTGGGCGGGCTGTGGATTGCGATCTGGCGGTTGCCCTGGCGCTGGGCCGGCCTCGTGCCCATGGCGGCTGGCATCATCGCGATATTCATGGTGCAGCAGCCGGACCTGCTTATTGCGCGCGATGGCCTGACGGTGGCCATTCGCGGCGCGGATGGCGCGTTGCGTCTGCTGCGCAAACCGTCGGACAAGTTCTCTGCGAGCGAATGGCTGAAACGCGATGGCGACGATCGCGACTACACCGCGGCGATCGCAACGCCGCGCGATGGCGTCCGCTGCGATCCAGACGGCTGTGTCGCGCGCAGCGGCGAGGGCATGCTCATCGCGTCGTCGTCGCGGGCGCTTGCGCTGGCAGAGGATTGCGCGACCGCCACAATTGTCGTCAGCGCCGTGCCCACGCGCGGCTTCTGCAAGGGACCGAAACTGGTCATCGACCGTTTCGATGTCGCGCGCAACGGCGCTTATGCCGTGTGGTTCAGCAAGCCCCTGCGTGTCGAAAATGTGCGTGAGATGCGCGGCGCGCGGCCATGGAATGTCTGGCCGCGCAGGCGCGCCGGCGCTCAATAGCGCCGGATCAATCCCACAAGCTTGCCCTGGACCCGCACGCGATCCGCGCCGTAAAGGCGTGTCTCATAGGCCGGGTTCGCGGCCTCCAATGCGATGGAATCGCCGCGGCGGCGCAGGCGCTTCAGCGTCGCTTCCTGATTGTCCACCAGCGCGACGACGATCTCGCCGGTGTTGGCGCTATCGGATTCTTGAATAATGACCGTATCGCCATCGAGGATGCCCGCATTGATCATGGAGTCGCCCGTGACTTCGAGCGCGTAGTGATCGCCGCGGCCGATCATGCCGCCGGGAACAGGAACTTCGGAAACCTTGTTCTGAATCGCTTCGATGGGCGTACCGGCCGCGATCCGCCCCAGCACGGGAATGGACACGGCGGTTTCGCCATCACCGCCCGCGCGCCGTGGCGCACCGGCGCTGCGTGCATCCCCGGTGGTACGATTGTCTGCGCCGCGCCGGGCAGGGTGAACCAGCCGCTGGGCCTGGCTGCGTGTCGTCGCCGGGCGCTGCGTCTCGGAGACGTTCTCCGGCAACTTCAGCACTTCGAGCGCCCGTGCACGCTTTTCCATGCGGCGCAGGAAGCCGCGCTCTTCAAGCGCCGTGATCAGGCGGTGGATGCCGGACTTGGATTTCAGGTCCAGCGCGTCCTTCATTTCGTCGAAGGAGGGGGGGATGCCGGTCTCGCGCACCCGTTCGTGGATGAACATCAGCAATTCATATTGTTTGCGCGTAAGCATGATCTCTTTTTCTCCCGGTTCTCGCCGCCGCCTCGAATCAGAGACGAACAAATCCGAAACACGGAGAATCGTTCTACTTTAGTTCCTGGAGGGGGTCAATGCCCATGTTCCCACAAGGTTTCTTGGGGAACGGGGTGCGCTGGCCATCCGTTTTGAACGGTCAAGAGGGGCTTCTTGGAGAGAGAAGCATGACAAAACTTGGAAAAGCTTTGACTGCCGCGCTGATCGGCGCAGGAACTTTGGCGATTTCGGCCGGTAGCGCTTCGGCAGCCGTTGTTTGCAACGGCTACGGCGAGTGCTGGCACACCCATCGTCACTACAACTATCCAGCTCGGTTCGGCATTGTTGTCCATGACGACAACTGGCGTTGGGGCCACCGCCGCCACTATCGCTGGCACGAGCATGATGGCCGTGGCTATTGGCGCAACGGCATCTGGGTCACGTTCTAACAAACGCAAATCTTGAGATGGAAGGCGGAGACGGAGGTCTCCGCCTTTCGCTTGTTCAAGGAAGGATGGGTTCGCGAAGGGTTGTTTGCCGGTTTTGGACCTTTCGGGAATCTGTTGCGCTATTTCACAGCGCGGAGTTGTTTTTGCGTTTTGCGCGATTTTGCGGTGAGGGGCGGGGCCTCTTCGAATTGAATGTCGATTTTTCAGCGCGCGGATTCAGCAAAAACCTACATCTTGTATTTGCTGCGCGCGCGAAGCAGTCGTTTTCACGTTTTGCACTACCCCCCTCCCTCTCCCCCATCCCACTTTCGCTGAAACAGAGCGAGGGCTCAGGAATGTGGTGGTGGCTTTTTGAAAGAGAAGGGCCAGTGTTCGCGAAGTTCGTAGCTGTGACTTGCGAACAACATGCACGGTTGCCGGGCTCGGTAATCGGTACCTGTCACGGGATTTCTAAGGTGTGACGCAAATCCAAGACACACTGCAATAAGTATCGTGTCGCCGTATTCCCCGTATTCCAGAAATCGGTGTTTATTCAAGCGGAAGAATGCTGACCCGGTCTCCGGCTTTTGCGGCGGGCGCTGTTGGCGGTCGGATAATCAAGGCATTGGCCTCGGCCAGAATGCTCAGCATCGAAGAATCTTGAATCGTGAAAACGTCCACGCAGAGTTCGCCGTCGCGGATTTCGGTTCGCGCGCGCAGATAGTCCTGACGCTGATCGTTCGCGGGCAGATCGCGCAGTAGCTTGGCGGAGAGCAATTCGGTTTTTGCATCTGCTCCCAGCATCGCCGCGATGGCGGGTTTGAGGAACAGCATCGCGCAGACCAGCGACGACACGGGATTGCCGGGCAGGCCGAGCAGAGGCGTCGTGCCGAGCTTGCCGAAGATCAGCGGCTTGCCGGGCCGCATCGCGATCTTCCAGAAATCGAGCGCAAAGCCTTTTGGGCCCAGCGCCTTCTGAACAAGGTCGTGATCGCCAACCGACGCGCCGCCGAGGGTTACAACGAGATCCGCGTCCTTCGCGAGTGCGGCGATAGCCGACACCGCTTCAACGGTATCGGGAAGAATTCCAAGATCGCGTGCGATGCCGCCCCAATGCGAGATCATTGCTGCGAGGCCATAACCTGAAGACGCGACGATGCCGCCCGATTTGCGCGGCTCGCCGGGCATGGAAAGCTCGTCGCCGGTGGCGGCAAAAGCGATGACGGGTTTTCTGCGCACCGACACTTGCGCGATATCGCCTGCGGCCAGGAGCGAAACATCGCGCGCCGTGAGCCTGCGTCCAGCATTTGCCAGCGCGTCGCCCTTCGCGAAGTCGAGGCCCGCTTTGCGAATGTGCTGGCCGTGCTTCGCCGGACTCTTGATTGTTACGCGATCACCTGACGCCTCGGTATTTTCTTGAATGACGATGGCGTCCGCGCCATTCGGCACCACGCCGCCGGTGAAGATGCGCACGGCCTCGCCGGGCTTCACGCTTCCCGCGAAAGGATGTCCGGCAGGCGATGATCCCGTCACGCGCAGAGTGGAAGGGGCGATAACTGCGTCTGCGGCCCGCACGGCGTAGCCGTCCATAGACGAAACCGGCGCGGGCGGCTGGTCAAAGTTCGCGATGGCATCGGCGGCGAGAACACGCCCGGCGGCGTCCGCGATGGAAACCGTTTCGGCATTCGTGACGCGCAACGCCGCCACGATGCGCGCTTCGGCTTCCGCGACAGAAATCATCGGAACATGTCTTCTTCGCGGACACGCGCGGCGCGGGCGAGTTTCTGGACCGTCTCCGGCGCCAGGGCGCGCGCCTTGCCGGTCAGATAGGCATAGATCTGCGCCACCGGAACGTCGGCCTGCTTGGCCCACTCGGTCGCGCGCAGGCGTTGTGCGGTCATGAACGCGCGGAATGCGTCGCGCTGACCGTTGGCATCGCGATTGCGCGGCGCAGCCACTTCGTTCATCAGCGTTTCGGATTTGCGCGTGCCGATCTTTGGCGGCGTTGCCTTGTGCGTCGATGCGAAATAGGCGCCGCTCTTGCCGCCGGATTTGGAAACCAGCCGCACATTCTCGATCACGGCACTGCGATCGACGGCCTTTACCATGTCATAAACCGTGAGCGCCGCGATGCTCGCCGCCGTCAGTGCTTCCATTTCAACACCGGTCTGTCCCAGTGTCTTCACGGTCGCCAGAATGCGCAGCGCATGTCGCTCCGCCAGCGGTTCGAAATCGACGCCCGCTTTGGTGATCGCAAGAGGATGGCAGAGCGGGATGAGATCGGATGTCTTCTTCGCCGCCATGATCCCGGCGATGCGCGCCGCCGCAAGGACATCGCCCTTGGGACCGCTACCGCTGATCGCAGCATCATAGGCTTCCTGCGACAACACAATGACCGCTTCGGCCGCGGCCTGCCGCTCGGTCGTCTCCTTGTCGGAAACATCGACCATGCGCGCCGCGCCGGATGCGTCCAGATGGGTAAGCTTGTTCATGCCGGCAGTTTAGCGTCCAGCAAGGCCCGTGTCGCCGCCGCCACGTCGGGCTGCCGCATCAGGCTTTCGCCGACCAGAACCGTGGTGACGCCGACTTCGGCCAGCCGCTGCAGGTCTTCGGCATCCGACAAGCCGCTTTCGGCGACCACAAGAATGTCCGCCGGAATTTTCGGCGCCAGTTCGATGGTGATGAGAATATCCGTGATGAAGGTGCGTAGATCGCGGTTGTTGATGCCGATCATATCCGCGCCCAGCGCCAGTGCACGATCCAGCTCGGGCTGATTGTGGACTTCCACCAGCACATCCATCTTCCAGCGCTTCGCTTCGTCGATCAGCGCGCGCGCTTCCTCGTCCGTCACGGCCGCCATGATGACGAGAATGCAGTCCGCACCCCAGGCGCGCGCTTCGACCACCTGATAGGGATCGAACATAAAGTCCTTGCGCAGGCAGGGCAGGTGCGATGCGCGGCGCGCCTGGCGCAGGAAGTCCGGCGCACCCTGAAAGGATGGCGTATCCGTGAGGACGGACAGGCATGTTGCGCCACCCGCTTCATATTCGCGCGCAAGAAGCGCCGGGTCGAAGTCTGCGCGGATCAGGCCTTTCGACGGACTGGCTTTCTTGATCTCCGCGATGAGGCCGTAGCGGCCTTCCTTTTTTGCCTTCAGCAAAGCATCGCGAAAGCCGCGCGGTGCATCGACGGCCTTCGCGGTTTCCTCAAGACCGAGCTGCGGGAGGCGAGCTTTTGCCTGCGCGATCTCCTCGCGTTTGTACTTGGCGATATCGTCGAGGATGGTCATGCGGCGTCTTTCTGGGAGAGCGCGGCGACGCGGGAAAGCACGCGTCTTGCTGCACCGGAATCGATAGCCTCTGCCGCCATCAACGCGCCAGCGTTGAGATCGTTCACCTTGTCGGCCACGACCAATGCCGCGGCGGCATTCAACAGGACAATGTCGCGGAAAGCGCCCTGTTCGCCGTCGAGAAGGCGGATCAGGGCGGCGGCGTTCTCTTTCGCGTCGCCGCCTTTGAGGGCCGCAAGGGTGACGCGCGCGACACCGATCTCCTCAGGCGTCACCTCGCGCCGGGAAACGGTGCCGTGGGAAAGAATGGCGACGTGGGTGGTGGCCGTGGTCGTCAATTCGTCCAGACCGTCCGCGCCGTGGACAAGCCAGGCTTTCTCGCTGCCCAGTTCTTTCAGCACATGCGCAAGCGTCTCGATCCATTCCAGCGAGAAAACGCCCATGAGCTGACGTTTGACCCGCGCAGGATTGGAGAGGGGGCCAAGAAGGTTGAAGATCGTGCGGAAGCCAAGCTGCTTTCGCACAGGCCCGACATGTTTCATCGCCGTATGATAGTGCGGCGCAAAGAGGAAACAGAAATTCGTTTCGGCGAGGCAGATTTCCGCCGCGCGCGGCTCCAGATCGATCTTCACGCCGAGCGCTTCCAGAACGTCCGCCGTGCCGGAGCGTGACGACGCGCTGCGATTGCCGTGCTTGGCGACCGGCACGCCGCAGGCCGCGACCACAAATCCTGTCGCGGTCGAGATGTTGAACGTGTTGTGGCCGTCCCCGCCCGTGCCGCAGAGATCGATGGCATTCGCCGGCGCCTTGATCGGGCGCATCGCGGCGCGCATCGCTTGCACGCCCCCCGCGATCTCTTCGACGGTCGTCGCGCGTTTCGCCAGCACGGTCAGGAACGCGGCGATCTGATCGGGCTCGATATCTCCGGACATGATCGCGCCGAAAGCCTGCGCGGATTCATCGGTGCTTAGCGTCGCTCCGTGGTTCAGGCGATGGAGAGCATGCTTGAATGCGTCGTGGCTGCTCATGCCGGAACGCGCGAGAATTCTTGCGCGATGGTGAGGAAGTTCCTGAGCAGCGCGTGGCCGTTCTCGCTGGCAATGCTCTCGGGATGGAATTGCACGCCGTGAACCGGATGCGTCTTGTGCATCACGCCCTGGATCACGCCGTCGCTGCTGTTGGCGGTCACTTCGAGCGCGGCGGGCATGCTCTCCGGCGCGATGGTGAGGGAATGATAGCGCGTCGCTTCGAAATCGTTGTTGAGGCCGCGAAAGACGCTCTTGCCGGTGTGATGGATGCGGCTGACTTTGCCATGCATCGGCTCCGGTGCACGCACGATCTTGCCGCCATAGACCTGTCCGATGGCCTGATGGCCGAGGCAGACGCCGAGGATCGGCACCTTGCCGTCGGCCGTCTTGATGAGGTCGAGGCAGATGCCCGCTTCGTTCGGTGTGCAGGGGCCGGGCGAAAGCACAATGGCCTCCGGCTTCAGCGCCAGCACCGCGTCCACGGTCATCTCGTCATTGCGCTTGACGGTAACCTGCGCGCCCAACTCTCCCAGATAGTGGAAGAGGTTGTAGGTAAAGCTGTCGTAATTATCGATCAGGAGAATCAAACCACACCGCCTGCACGCGCAATTTTCGAGGACTTCCGCGAATTTGCCCGACTGTGCCCATCCAGTGCAATCGCCGCTTTGGTTGACAGGCCCGGGGGGTGATTTCCTATTGGCGCATGTGGCGCTTCCGTTCGATTCGCAAGCTTGATCTGCCGCTTTTGGGCGCGGAAGCGGCGTTCTGGTTCGTGCTGGTGCTGGCGATCGGTTTTGGCGGCATGCGCGCCTTGTCCGGCATGCCCGCGCTGATGAACCAGCTTGTGCCGCCCGGATTGATGGCGGCGGAGGCCGGACCGCCCAACAACGCCACCGTCACTTTTCCGGTCGCGGTGCGGGTGGATAGCGGTCTCTACGCGCCGCGCGTTCTCGCGGCCGGCCCGGGCTTTCCACAATGGCTGCAGGCGCGCATCGCCTTCGCCGGGACAGACAGCGCGCAAGGGGCAGGCGCTGCCGCGCGGGCTGTGCCGGCCATTGCCATCGTGATCGACGATCTGGGGGCGGACGGCGTGGATACGCGCCGCGCGATCGCCTTGCCGAAGGAAGTGAGCCTCTCCTTCCTTCCCTATCCGGACACCGCACCGGAATATGCGCGCGAAGGTTTCCGCGCCGGGCATCAGATCCTGGTGCATGTGCCGATGGAGCCGGATGGCAAAACCGATCCGGGGCCGAATGCGCTTCTGACGTCACTGGATGCCGCCACGAACATCTCGCGCCTGGAATGGGCGCTGTCGCGCATTCCCGGTTTCTCCGGCGTGAACAATCATGAAGGCAGCCGCTTCACCGCAGATCGCGATGCGCTGGTGCCGGTGATCGAACATCTGGCGGAACGGCATGTGTTCTTTCTGGATTCCCGCACCGCACCCGGAACGCAGGTGGTGGCATTGGCGCGTGCCTTTGGTGTTCGTAGCGCGGGGCGTGATGTCTTTCTGGATGACACCGTGTCCGCCGACGCTATCGCGGCACAGCTTGCGCGCACGGAAACCATCGCCAGAGAGCAGGGCGTCGTGATCGCCATCGGCCATCCGCATCCGGCGACCATGGATGCACTCGCGCGCTGGACGGCACAAGCTGCTTCGCGTGGCTACGAACTGGTGACGGCGAGCGACGCGATCCGGCTCAAGACCGAGCGCGACGTGCGCTCGCTTAATGAGTCATTGGCCGCGGCGCGCTGAAGTGGCATAGCGCACGGCTTCGTCCGCCGCTGCCATCAGCGCCTTAGCCTTGTTCACGGTTTCCTGGAATTCGGCCTCCGGATCGCTGTCCGCGACCACGCCGCCGCCGGCCTGCACATACATGGTGCCGTCTTTCACGACGGCGGTGCGCAGCACGATGCAGGTGTCCATCGAGCCGTTCGCGGCGAAATAGCCGACCGCACCGGCATAGACCGCACCCCGTTTTTCCTTCTCGAATTCGTCGATCAATTCCATGGCGCGTATTTTCGGCGCGCCGGACAGCGTGCCCGCGGGTAATCCGGCGGCGAGCGCGTCGATGGCGTCGAGCCCGTCGCGAATCTTGCCCTCGACGTTCGACACCAGGTGCATCACATGGCTGTAGCGCTCGATGAAGAAGCTGTCGGTGACCTTCACTTCACCGGTTTGCGCCACGCGGCCGACATCGTTGCGGCCCAGATCGACCAGCATCAGATGTTCGGCGCGTTCCTTGGGATCGTTCATCAGCTCCGTGGCGAGCGCGTTATCGGCTTCCGGTGTGCTCCCACGTTTGCGCGTGCCTGCGATGGGTCGAATGGTGACGATGCCGTCGCGCAGCCGCACCAAAATCTCCGGCGATGAGCCGACGATGGTGAAACCGGGAAAAGCGAGGTGATAGAGGAAGGGCGACGGGTTCAGGCGGCGCAGCGCGCGATACAGCGCGAAGGGCGGCAGCTTGAAGTCACGGCGGAAGCGCTGGCTGGGTACAACCTGAAACACATCGCCCGCGCGGATATATTCCTTCGCGCGTTCCACGATCTTCAGATAATCGTCGTGCGACGTGTTGGAATGGATTTGCGACACCGCCGGCAAATTCTCCGGCGGCTGCGGTGTGGACGGGGCAGGGCGCTCGATATCGCCGATGGCGTCGTTCAACCGCTCAGACGCCCGCGCATAGGCGGCGCGCGCATCGACGCCCGCTTCCGGCCACACGGGCGACACCAGAACGATCTCGTCGCGCACATTGTCGAAGATCGCCACGACGGTCGGTCGCAGCAGGATGGCGTCCGGCAGGTTCAACGGATCGGGATGTGGCGCGCCGAGCTTGGTCTCGATCAACCGCACCATGTCGTAACCGAGATAGCCAAACAGCCCCACGGCCATGGGCGGCAGCGACGGATGCAATTCCATCTGCGTCGCCTTCACCAGACGGCGCAGCGACTCCAGCGGCTTGTCCGCGAATTCGGCGGGTTCGAACGCATCCGCATTGGCGCGCGCGTGGCGATTGATCTCCGCCTTGCCGTTTCGGCAGCGCCAGATGAGATCGGGCTTGAGGCCGATGATCGAATACCGTCCGCGCGCTTCGCCGCCCTGAACGCTCTCCAGAAGGAAAGCGTTGTCGCGGCCTTCGCCGAGCTTGAGGAACGCGCTGACCGGCGTTTCGAGGTCGGCGATCAGCCGCGCGTGCAGCGCCTGCGGGCGTCCGGCGTCATAGTTGCGCGCGAACGCGGTAAAGTCCGGTTCAATGACCATCGGTCGCTCACGTGCCTTCGCCCGTCACGCGATCCGCGTTCGCCTGATTGATCTTCACGCTCTGCGTGCTGCGCGCTGCATTGGCCATGAGCGAGTCGAAGTCCTGCGCCGACTGCGCGCTGAGCTGCTGCGCCCCCTGCTGGAACTGCAGGGAAGTGGGGGGCAGGTCGCGGTGCAGCACGCCCGTGACACGGGCAACGATGTAGCTGCCATTCGGCCCGGGTCCGGCGACGGCTGTACCCGGCGCGGCTTCAAAAAGCTTGCCCACGATCGGCAGGGGCAGCGTCAGGTCCGGTTGTGTCCGGCCAGAGGGGCGATAGAGGCGTCCCGTCTTCAACACCGGCGTTCCGGCGACCGCTGCTGCGGCATCCAGATTGTGCTGCTTGTTGGCCTCTGCCACGAGCGCGTTGGCTTTTGCGACGAGCTTCTTCTGGCGCTGCTCGGCGGTCCACTGCGCGGCGGCTTGGACGCGCACCTGATCGAGCGGCTTCAGCTTCGGCGGAATCACACCATTGACCTTCAGGACGTAGAGCTTGCCGCTTTTCACCGGGAAGGGATCGCCGTCTTCGCCCACTTCGGCGGCGAAGACCTGCTTGAGGAATTCCGGATCGTCCGCGGCAGGCGTCTTGCTGCCGTCGGGCGCGAAGCCCTTCGCATCGACCGCCGCGAGATGATGGGTCTTCATGCCGACCTTCTTGCCGGCTTCGAGGACGTTCAGCCCGCCGCTGTTGGCGTCGGTATAGGCATTGGCGATATCGCCGAGCTTGGCCTGCGCGAGCTGGGCCGTCACGCTCTTGCGAATGTCTTCCTTCACATCGTCAAACGTCTTGTGCACGCCGGGCGTGATTTTGGTGACGTGCAGCAGCACCCAGCCGGAGAGGTTCTTTTGCGGATCGGTCACGCCATTGTCCGCGAGCGCGAAGACGGCAGGGCCGCGTGTGCTCAGATCGTCCTTCGTCACGGCGCCAAGCTGGTCCACGGTCTTGCCCAGCGATTTCGCCAGGTCGGCGAAAGACATGCCGCCATCGCTCTTGGCTTTCGCGGTCTTGGCATCGGCTTCTGTAGGGAAGGTGATCTGTTCGACGTCGCGCTTTTCGGCAACGTCGTAGCCCGAGCGCGGATCGCTCTTCAGCAATTCATATTGCTGCTTGAGCTGGGTGTCGGTCGGTTGAATTTGGCTGGCAAGATCGTCCGGACCGATCTCGGCATAATCGACTTCGCGATACTCCGGCGTGCTGAAACGCGTTGGGTGGCTTTTGACGAAAGCCAAAAGTTGCGCGTCGGTGGGAGGGGTCACCTCGCCGCCCGCATTCACCGGCAGAATGACGTAGTCCGCCGCGCGCACTTCGTTCAAATAGGAAAACAGCGTTCCGACATAGCCTGCGGGCAGGGCGAAGCCGGTGCGTGCGGCGGAAAGCAATTGCGTGCGGGTGATGTCGTCCCGCACGAGTTCGAGAAAGCCTTGTTCGGTATAGCCCCGCTCGTTGATGACGCGCAGGAACGTGTTGTGGTCGAAATTGCCCAGAGGACCCGCGAAACCCTGCAACGAACGGATTTCCGTCGCGACCGTTGCATCGCCGGTGGTCAGCCCCATTTTCCGCGCGACGTTGTCGAGGGCGTTACGGTTGATCATCCCGTTGAGTACCTGCGCCGGAATGCCCAGCTTGCGCGCGGCGTCCGACTGCATCTGCCGCCCGTCCGGGCCCACCTGCTGCTTCAATGTGTTGGTGTAGTCGCGCTGGAAGTCTGCTGATGAAATGACGGTGCCGCCCACGGTCGCGACACTGGTGTCGGTCGTGCCGGTGAAGATGTCGGCAATACCCCAGACGCCGAAGCTGAGCGCCAGCGCTCCCAGGAAGATCGAAGCGACCCACGACTTGGCGTATTTGCGCATCTGCTGAAGCATGGAAAACCCGGGCAAAGTGGCGGCGAAAGGCGGCGAATGATAGGGAGGGGGTGTAGCAGGGGCAAGGCACGGCGCAAATGGGAAATTGGGCCGTTTCGCGCGCCCGAGTTGGGCCGCCGCCGTCCTGACAGGTTGCCCTGGCGGCGCAGCCGCGGAGCTTTTTGGTGGAGATTTGCGTTGAGGAATCCATGCGTCAATTGATTGCCGGAAACTGGAAGATGAACGGGACGAGCGCTTCGCTCGCCGAGCTTGAGGCTGTTTGCGAAATTGTGGCCGGCGATCCGCCGAATTGCGACGTGCTCATCTGCCCGCCCGCAACCCTGATCGCGCAGGCCGCATGGAAGGCCAAGGGCCGCATCGCCATCGGCGGCCAGAATTGCCACGCGGAAATCTCCGGGGCGTTTACCGGCGACATCAGCGCCGAGATGCTGAAGGACGCGGGCGCTTCAGCGGTCATCGTGGGGCACTCGGAACGGCGGCAATATCATGGCGAGACGGATGCCATTGTCGGCGCCAAGGCGAAGGCCGCCTGGCGCGCCGGCCTTACGGCCATCATCTGCATCGGCGAAACCGAACAGCAGCGGCAGGATGGCCACGCGCTGCACGCCTGCGGCAGCCAGATCAACGGAAGCGTGCCGGATGGCATGCTGGCGGCCAACACAGTGCTGGCCTACGAGCCGATCTGGGCCATTGGAACCGGCCGCACGCCGACCAATACCGAGATCGCGGAGGTTCACGATCACATCCGCGCATGCTTGATCAAACGTTTCGGCGATGAAGGAAAAAAGACGCGTATTCTGTACGGCGGTTCCATGAAACCTTCGAATGCCGCGGAAATCCTGGCGCTCAAGGATGTCGGCGGTGGACTGATCGGCGGCGCAAGTCTGAAAGCGGCCGATTTCAGTGCAATTTTCAAAGCTTCTTCCCGGAACTCTTAACCAGTTCAGGCCACCGTTCTTTAACCCGCAATAGTCATCCTCGCGACAATTGGGGATGAAAAGAGCGGGAAACTCCGCATGTCGCGGTTGTCTTACGAGACGGCAGAAACGTTGATTTACGATCCCGTCGCCGCAAATCGCACGGCGACGCGCTCGCTTCTTTACACTATCGGCTTTCGGCGCATCGAAACCGTTTCGACGCTGGCCGACCTGCACGAATGCATGAAGCGCCGTCCGCCCGATCTGGTGCTGTGCGAAGCCCAGGGCGTCGAGGCGGATCTTTGCAAAATGATCCAGGATTTGCGGCAAGGGGCAACCGGTTACAATCCGTTCGTCGTCATCATCGTCACCGCGTGGGAAAATTCCGGCGCGTTGGTGACCAGCGTCATCAATTCCGGCGCGGACGATCTTCTGTTACGGCCGTTTTCGACCACGGTTCTGGGCGCGCGCATTCTCAGCCATGTCGAGCGCCGCAAGAGTTTCGTGATCACCACCGATTACGTCGGCCCGGACCGCAACAAGGAACCGGGCAAGCGCTCGAATGTGCAGCTCTTCCATCCCCCCAATTCGCTGAAGCTGAAGGTTAAGGAGCCCATGACTTCGGAAGAGGCGACGCAGAAGCTTGGCGTCATGCTGAAATCGGCGCGCGAGATGCTGAACACCGAAAAACTGCGGCGCGATGCGTTCCAGGTCTGCATCCTGTGGCGGCTGTTGCAGGACAATGCGCCGGGCAGCCAGAGATACGACGTCGATCTCGCGAAGCTGGGCGAGCTGACCCGCAGTGTGATGCAACGCAGCGCCGATACGGAGTTCCAGGCCGCGGTCGAACATTGCGAGGCCGTGATCGGTGCGGTGGAGGGGCTGGCGATGAACGTGGACCGCAACGCCTCAATGCATCTTCTGGGGCATGCGGCCCTCAGCCTCAACCAGCTGTTCACGCCGGAGAAGTCCTCGACCGATCACCTGGCCGAAATCGACTCTACGGTGGCGATTATTCGTGCCCGCGATGAGCAGGCTTTGGCCTCCTGACGGGCTTTTTCGGCCTTTTTTAGAACCCCTTTCCCCATCTGCCGCTTTCGTCTAAGACCCGGCCCGAACCCGGCAGGCCCTTAGATCCATGCAGACCGTTCTCGTTGTCATTCAGCTTCTTGTTTCGATCGCGTTGGTGATCGTGGTGCTCCTTCAAAAGTCGGAAGGCGGCGCGCTGGGCATGGGCGGCAGCGGCGGTGGCCTTGGCGGATTGTTCAGCCCGCGCGGCGCCGGAGACGCGCTGAGCCGCACGACAGCCATTCTGGCGGTCGCCTTTTTTGCCACCAGCCTCGCGCTGACCGTTCTCGCACTCCACGGCCGGCCGCAGCAGGCATCGATTCTCGATTCGCAGCCGATCGGCACGACCAAGCCCGTACTTCCCGCCAAGGCGCCCGCAAACCCTGCCGGACCGAAAGCGCCGGCGGTTCCTGCGCCGCACTAAGAATCTTTTTTATTCAAACTCTTCCGCGACATTTCTCGTGTCGTATGAGAAATGCGTCGTGCTCATGACAATTGTGCTTGTGAAGTCGATAACGACTCGTCATGTTGGCCTCCCATGGCGCGGTTGATCTTTATCACCGGCGGCGTGGTCTCTTCCCTCGGAAAAGGTCTTGCGTCCGCCGCACTCGGAGCTTTGCTTCAAGCTCGCGGGTACAAAGTCCGTTTGCGGAAACTGGACCCTTATCTCAACGTCGATCCCGGCACGATGTCGCCGTTCCAGCATGGCGAAGTCTATGTGACGGACGACGGCGCGGAGACCGATCTTGACCTCGGTCACTATGAACGCTTCACGGGCGTCTCGGCGCTGAAGTCGGACAACGTCACTTCCGGGCGCATCTACCAGCGCGTGATCGAGAAGGAGCGCCGCGGCGGCTATCTGGGACGCACGGTGCAGGTGATCCCGCACGTCACCGACATGATCAAAGAATTCGTCATGGACGGGATCGACGATCTCGACTTCCTCCTTGTCGAAATCGGCGGCACAGTGGGCGACATCGAAGGTCTGCCGTTCTTCGAGGCCATCCGCCAGCTTGGCAACGAATTGGGCCGCGACCGCGCCGCTTTCGTGCATTTGACGCTGGTGCCTTACATCGAGGCCGCGGGCGAGCTGAAAACCAAGCCGACGCAGCACTCCGTGAAGGAATTGCGCGCCATCGGCATCCAGCCGGATATCCTTTTGTGCCGCGCCAGCCATCCCATCCCGGAGGAAGAGCGCCGCAAGATCGGATTGTTCTGTAACGTAACGGCCGAGAACGTCATCCCCGCGCTCGACCTCGACACCATCTATCGCGTGCCGGTCGCCTACCATCAGGTCGGCCTCGACACGCAGCTGCTCAAGCACTTCCACATCACCGACGCGCTGGAGCCGGATCTCACGCGCTGGAAGCAGGTGGTCGAGCGGGTGAAGAACCCCGAGGGCGAAGTGCGCATCGCGGTGGTCGGCAAATACATGCAGGTGAAGGACTCCTACAAGTCCCTCTCCGAAGCGCTGACGCATGGCGGTATCGCCAACAATGTGAAGGTCCACATGGACTGGATCGACAGCGAAATCTTCGAGCGCGATGATGCGGCGAGCTTCCTCGAGAACGTCCACGGCATCCTGGTGCCGGGCGGCTTCGGCGAGCGCGGGACGGAAGGCAAGATCGAAGCGGTAAAGTTCGCGCGCGAGCGCAAGGTGCCGTTCTTCGGCATCTGCTACGGATTGCACATGGCGGTGATCGAAGCCGCGCGCGATCTGGCGGGTCTCGACGGCGCGGGTACCACGGAAATCGGCAAGCCGAAATATCCTGTCATCGGTCTGATGACCGAATGGGTCAAAGGCAACCAGATCGAGAAGCGCGCCGCCGATGGCGACATGGGCGGCACCATGCGTCTCGGCGCGTACGATACCGTACTGACGCCGGGCAGCCGGGTGGCGGAAGTCTATGGCACCACCGACATCAGCGAGCGCCATCGTCACCGCTACGAAGTAAACACCGAATACACGCCGCTGCTGGAGAAGCAGGGCTTCAAGGTATCCGGCTGGTCACCCGACAAACGCCTGCCGGAGATCATGGAGATTCCCGATCACCCGTGGTTCATCGGCGTGCAATTCCACCCGGAGCTGAAATCCCGCCCGCTGGAGCCGCATCCGCTGTTCTCGTCCTTCATCGCGGCCGCCGTTCGCCAGAGCCGGCTGGTTTAGTCTCGTCCCACGCACCTGGCATGGAACTTTATTCCCTCGTCCGCGTTTTGAGAAACGGGGACATGGCGGGATTCGGATAACGAGTGTCTTCAGAAAAAGGCAGTAGCAAACCACGCGATCTTGCGGACGCGCTTGAAGAGATCGAGCGCAGGGAGCACGTGGAAATCGCCCTGCGCGATAGCAATGCGGCCCTGGAAGCAGACGCACGGGAACGGCTCGCGGCGGCTGATGAAGCGCTGACGCTGCTGCGCGACAGCGAACGTCACTTCCGCCTGCTGGTGCAGAGCGTCACCGACTATGCGATCTACATGCTCGATCCGACCGGCATCGTGGCGAGCTGGAACGCAGGCGCCGAACGCATCAAGGGTTACAAGCCGCATGAGATCATGGGGCGAAATTTTTCCGAATTCTTCACGCCGGAAGATCGCGAAGCGGGCATCCCGGCTATCGCGCTGAAGACCGCGAGGGAGCATGGCCGCTACGAAAGCGAAGGCTGGCGTATGCGAAAAGACGGGAGCCGGTTCTGGGTTCTGGCCGTGATCGACGCGGTGCGGGATGAGCAAGGTGAACTGATCGGCTTCGCCAAGATCACGCGCGATATGACTGAGAAGCGCGAAGCACAAATCCGATTGGAACGGGCACAGGAGCAGCTTGCCCAATCGCAGAAGATGGAAGCCATCGGCCATCTCACCGGCGGGATCGCGCATGACTTCAACAATCTGCTCATGATCGTCAGCGGCCAGGCACAGCTAATGAAGAAGCGCGCCAAGGATCCCAAGGACATCTGCTCAATCGACGCGATTGAGCAAGCGGCGCAGAGCGGCGCGAATTTGACGCGACAGCTGCTGACTTTCGCGCGGCGGCAACGGCTCAATCGCATCACCGTCGACCTGACCGAACGCCTGATGGCGATCCGCGGTCTGCTTATCAGTTCGATTGGCGGCGCGGTGAAGCTGGAGATCGAAACGCCGCCGGATCTTTGGTCCGTCGAGACCGATGTGGGCGAGCTGGAACTCGCGCTGGTGAACATCGCGGTGAACGCGCGCGATGCGATGCCCCATGGCGGCACGCTGACGGTAAGAGCGGAGAATGTTTTGCTGGATGGCAACGATGCCACGCTGCTGACCGGCGATTTCGTGGCGTTGTCGCTGATCGACACGGGCGAAGGCATCCCAGTCGATGTCCTTGCCAAGATTTTTGAGCCCTTTTTCACCACCAAGGAAGTCGGCAAAGGCACCGGCCTCGGCCTTTCGCAGGTCTACGGCTTCGCGCGCCAGTCCGGTGGCGACGTGCATGTGTCCAGCACGTTGGGAGAGGGCACGACGGTCACGCTTTATCTGCCGCGCTCTCACGCCGATGTCGTCTCGCCGGTCACCAAAGGCCCCGGCGGTGAAGAGGTGCGTGGCCGTGGATCGGTTCTTCTCGTGGAGGACAATCCGCAGGTCGGCGATGTCAGCAGGCTTCTGCTGGAACAGCTTGGCTATGACATCACGCGCGTCGATCGTCCTACCGCTGCGCTCGATGCGCTATCGAAGAAAAACGATTTCATTCTTGTCTTTAGCGATATCGTCATGCCGGGCGACATGGATGGCTTGGCGCTGGCGCGCGCCATTCAGGAGCGTTATCCGAAATTGCCCGTCCTGCTCGCAACCGGATACAGCATCGCTGCCGAGCGCGTGGGCGCGGAGTTTCCGATTCTGCGCAAGCCTTACGACCAGCAAATGCTGGGGATTGCCATGAAGGTTGCGCTCGCGGGAAGCGGCCTGAAGAAGGCCACAACTCCCGCAGTCAGGTTAGTCTGAGCAGCCGCCGCTTCTCGCGCTCTTCCTTGATGGCGCGCGCACGCACGCGCAGCAGATCGCGGCGGGCGACGAGCCCGACCACGCGGTCCGTGCCGCGCTCCAGGATCGGCACGCGGCCGAAATCCGACACCGCCATGCGATCGGCAAGGTGCCCGACCAGTTCGTCCGAGTAGCAGGTGAACATCTCGTCGCGGATTTGCGTATCGGCCAGCGTTTGCGCATTGCCCCAACCCTCGCGCGACCAGCGCAACACGTCGGCGCGCGACGCCATACCGATCAGCTTGCCCTTGTCATCGACAACCGGATAGCTCTTGTGCCGCTTGGGGCCTTCCGCCGCCATAAAGAAGGCGATGGCTTCGTCTATGGGAATGGAGCCGGCCAGCGTATGCACCGGCTTGGCCATGATCTGATCGACGCGTGTCTGCAGGAAGGGATCGATGCTGTATTCGCGCATGATGTGATGGCCGCGCCGCGCGATGCGTTCGGTCAGGATCGAGCGGGGCATCAGCAGCACCGTTGTCGCGAAGGCGGCGACCGTCGCCACCAGCAGGGGCGGCAGAATGTGTGTGTTGCCGGTCAGTTCGACGGCGAACATTGTGGCCGTCAGCGGCGCGCGCATCGTGCCGCCCAGGATCGCCGCCATGCCGAGGATCGCCCAAAAACCGGCATCGGCGAACGGGAGATAGTGCGCTTCCAGCGCCCCCAGCGCGCCGCCCATGATGAGCAGCGGCGCCAATACGCCGCCCGATGTGCCGGATGACAGCGCAACAATCCAAACCACGCATTTGCCGATCAGCAGCGCGAGGGCGTCGTGCATGTTGAGCGTGCCGTGCACCAGCGCATTGATGTTGTCGTACCCGACACCGAGTACCGCCGGGTCTAGATAGCCGCCAATGCCCACGACAACGCCGCCCATGGCGGGCCACCACATCCAATGGATCGGAAGCTTGTGGAACAGGTCTTCGACGCCATAGAGGATGATCGTCATCAGCCCCGATTGCAGGCCAGCAACAATGCCGAGGAGGGCGCACAGCCCGAGACCCCACCAAGGGATCATCGGGGCGATCCCATAGGCAAAGAGAGGTCCCGGGCCGAGCATCCACGGCCGCCACACAGCAGCAATCATCGCGGCCGTAACGACCGGAACGAAACTGCGTGGCTTCCATTCGAAAAGAAGAAGTTCGACGGCGAGAAGAACCGCCGCGATAGGGGTGCCGAAAACGCCGGTCATGCCGGCTGCGGCGCCCGCGACGAGCAGCGTTTTGCGCTCGGCGGAGCTCATATGGAAAAGCTGCGCGAACAGCGAGCCGAGCGCGCCGCCGGTCATGATGATCGGGCCTTCCGCGCCGAACGGGCCGCCGGTTCCGATGGAGATCGCCGATGACAACGGTTTCAGCAACGCCACCTTCGGTTCGATTCGGCTTTGGCCCAGAAGGATCGCCTCGATGGCTTCGGGAATGCCATGGCCGCGAATCTTCTCCGAACCGAAGCGCGCCATCAGTCCGACAATGAGGCTGCCGACCACCGGAATGAGAATGGTCCAGAGCGCCAGATGGCGTCCCGCGAAGGACACGGTTTGCGTCGAAACCTGCTGGAAATAGACGAGGTTGCCGATCAGGCCGATGAGCCGCAGCAGAATCCAGGCGGAGAATGCGCCCGCCGTTCCCACCACGACCGCCATCGCCGTCAGCTTCAAAAGGCTGCGGTCCGCGGTGAAATCGCGCAGGGTGTCCCGGAAAATGGCCGGGGATTCGGAGAGCTGGGACATGTTGAGGATATACACGCGCTGGATTTCGGAAGCGGGCTATTATATCGCGTTACGATATAATGCAATGCAGCAGAGCGCAGGGCGGGCATGACAGCAAAATCCCGGGGAAAACTTACCGCAGCGGATTATCAGGTTCTGGCGGAATTCCGCCTTCTGATGCGCCGGTTCATGATGTTCAGCCAGAACGCGGCGCGGGATGCCGGCCTGGCGTCGCAACAGCATCAGGCACTGTTGGCCATAAAAGGTTTCGAGAAGGACGAGGCGCCAACTGTCGGCGATCTCGCTGAACGACTCGCCATCAAGCATCACAGCGCGGTGGGGCTTGTGGACCGGCTGGTGAAGGCGGGGCATCTCAAGCGCCGTCAGAACGCTGCCGACCGCCGCCGCGTTTCGCTTGCGCTCACGGCATCTGGAGAAAATATCCTTGCCGATTTGTCATCCGAGCATCGCGACGAATTGCGGATGCTGACACCATCGTTAAAAGCGCTGTTCGCGAAACTGGAACGGTAACGGCTGTAATCCAGGGCGATTTTCTGCCGGTTTGCCCGGGCCATTGTCCCAGGGGCAGGGAGGCGGTAACCAAGCGCGATAACCGCCGGGGTTTCCCGCCGCGAAACAAGGGACGCGCAGATGAGTTCTCCCAACGCCGTTGTAACCGTCGGGAATGTGAAGATCGGCAATGCCGAGAAGCTGTCAATCATCGCCGGCCCCTGCCAGCTCGAAAGCCGCGAGCATGCTTTCGAGATGGCGAGCGCGCTGAAAGAGATGGCTGCGAAAGCGGGTGTTGGCCTTATCTACAAAACGAGCTTCGACAAGGCGAACCGCACATCGTCTTCGGGCAAGCGCGGTTTGGGTCTGGAGAAATCGTTGCAGATTTTCTCGGACATCCGCGAGAAATTCGGTCTGCCGGTTCTGACCGATGTGCATGAGAAAGAGCAATGCGCGATCGTCGCGCCGGTCGTGGACGTGCTGCAGATTCCCGCTTTCCTATCCCGCCAGACCGATCTACTTCTCGCCGCCGCCGCGACCGGAAAAGTCGTGAATGTGAAAAAGGGACAGTTTCTCGCGCCGTGGGACATGAAAAATGTCATCGCAAAAATCACCGACGCGGGAAATCCGAACGTGCTTGTCACCGAGCGTGGGGCGAGCTTCGGTTACAACACGCTGGTTGTGGACATGACCGGCTTGCCGGAAATGGCGAAGTTCGGCGCCCCCGTCGTGATGGACGCGACCCACGCGGTGCAGAAGCCTGGCGGGCAGGGCGACAAGTCGGGCGGCAATCGCGAGATGGCGGCTTACATCGCGCGCGCGGCTGTTGCGGCCGGTGTCGCCTGTGTCTTCATAGAAACGCATGAAGACCCGGACCACGCCCCGTCCGATGGCCCGAACATGCTCGACATCAAGACTGTGCCCGCGCTGCTTTCCGATCTCGTCGCAATCGACGCGATCGTGAAGAAGCGGAAATCCTAGGCCGCTGTCACCGTCGTCAGCGCCATCACCACGCCGATCACCGACAGGATGAGCAGCGCCGCGCTCGCCAGTATCGTAATGCTGAAGCCGGTGCTGCGCTTGGCGGGATCGGCCAAATAAGCCTGCATGTAGATGAAGCGGCCCACGATCCACACAAGTCCGATGGCGGGGACCAGCCAGCCGATCAGCGTGAAATAGACCGTCGCCACCCAGAGCAGCGGCAGGAAGATCGCGAACTGCTCCAGCGTGTTCATGTGGACGCGCACCGCGCGCTCCAGGTCTTCGTGGCCCGTCATCGCCGGCGCCTTGATGCCGTGCTTGCCGCGCGCGCGGCCCACCGGAACGCTGGTGTAGAAGAGCATCAGCACGGCAAGCACCGTGATGATGGCGGATAAAAGTGTCGTCGGTACCATTGGCATGTCAGTTTTCCCCGATTGAAATCAGACCGCGCTTACTGCGCTCCACGTGATGAAAATTCCGATCAGCGCGCAGATGATGAGCGCCAGCGCCGCGAGCGTCGAAATGACGAAGCCCGTCTCGCGCTTTTCCGGCGCGGTCATGTAACCGCTCTTGTAGATGACGCGCCCGATGATCCAGATCGCGCCCAGCACCGGCGGCAACCAGGACAGATAGACGATGCTCATCGCGGGCGAGAAATAGACCGTCGCGAGCCAGAGCGCCGGCACGAGTACCACCAGCCATTCCAGCGTGTTCGCCTGCACGCGCACGGCGCATTCAAATTCCGCCGGCCCTGTCATGGTCGGTGCTTTGACGCCATGCTTGCCGCGCGCCCGCGCCACGGAAATTCCCGTCCACACATAAAACAGAAGCGCCAGCACCGTGATGACTGCGGTTGCCAGCGTGACCGGCATATCGATGACGTGCATGAAGCCCTCCCCAGAGCGAATGTCGTTGAGGGCCTGTATAGCGGGATTCGGGGAAAGACGCGCAGACCGCCGCGGGCGCTCCCCCGCGGCGCCTCACGCATGGCTTATTGGTGATCGCCGCCCATCATCTTGTCGTGGCGCGCCTTGTGCTCGGCGATCTTCTGCTCGACGGCCTGCTTCTGGTCCGGCGTCAGGGCGTCGAACTTCGCCTGCATGTCGGACTTCAGCTTGGCCTTGTCGGCATCGCTCATGCCGTCGAATTTGGCGTGCAGGGCCTGCATCTGCGCATGGCGCTGCTCGTGCGACATGGACGAGAAGTCGATTTTGTTCGTCTCTATGTACATTTCGCGCTGCTCCGGCGTGAAGAAGCCGTGCATGCCGCCCACCATCGAATGACCGCCCATCATGCCGCCGCCCATATGGTCCTGCGCGATGGCAGAAACCGGGGCAGCCAGAATCAGGGCGGAAAGGGCGAGGGTAGAAAAACGCATCTTGGAATACTCCAATAGGGTATGCGCTCCTCCAGCTGCGTCTGTGGCAGGCCTTCTTGGCGGCGTCAAGGCGCAGTTGAAGCGCCCCCGGCCATCGCCTAGAAGTCGCCCGGCTTGGCCAGCCCCGCCTTACGGAGATTTCACCATGACCGCCATTATCGACGTCACGGGACGTGAAGTCCTCGACAGCCGCGGCAACCCGACGGTCGAGGTGGATGTGCTGCTGGAAGACGGCTCGCTGGGCCGCGCGGCGGTCCCCTCCGGCGCCTCTACCGGGGCGCATGAAGCGGTGGAGCTGCGCGACGGCGACAAGCGCTATGGCGGCAAGGGCGTCGAGAAGGCGGTCGCCGCCGTGAACACCGAAATCTTCGATGCGATCTCCGGCATGGAGGCCGAAGACCAGACGCGCATCGACCGCATCATGATCAAGCTGGACGGCACGCCGAACAAATCGCGCCTCGGCGCAAACGCCATTCTCGGCGTGTCGCTGGCGCTAGCGAAGGCCGCCGCGATCTCGCTGGGCCAGCCGCTCTATCGCTATGTCGGCGGCCCGATGGCGCATGTACTGCCGGTGCCGATGATGAACATCATCAATGGCGGCGTGCATGCCGACAATCCGATCGACTTCCAGGAATTCATGATCATGCCCGTCGGTGCGCCGACGTTTAAGGAAGCTCTGCGCATGGGCGCCGAGGTCTTCCACACGCTGAAGAAGGGCCTGCACGACGCCGGACACAACACCAATGTTGGCGACGAGGGCGGGTTTGCCCCGAACCTGAAGAGCGCCGACGAAGCGCTCGGCTTCATCATGAAGTCGATCGAGAAAACCGGTTACAAACCGGGCGAGGATGTGTTCCTGGCGCTCGATCCCGCTTCGACCGAATTCTTCAAAGACGGCAAGTATGTCCTTGAAGGCGAGGGCAAAACGCTGTCACCCGACCAGATGGCGAAGGTCTATGAGGACCTCTGCAAGCGCTATCCGATCATCTCTATCGAAGATGGCATGGCCGAGGACGACTGGGCGGGCTGGAAGGCGCTGACCGATGCCATCGGCAAGACGGTGCAACTCGTCGGCGACGATCTCTTCGTCACCAATGTGAAGCGCCTGAAGCAGGGCATCGAGAAGGCGACAGCGAACGCCATTCTGATAAAGGTCAATCAGATCGGGTCCTTGACCGAGACTCTTGAGACCATAGATATGGCGAACCGCGCGTCCTACCGCTCGGTGATGAGCCATCGCTCCGGCGAAACCGAAGACAACACCATCGCCGATCTCGCGGTTGCGACGAACTGCGGTCAGATCAAGACCGGCTCGCTCGCCCGCTCGGATCGGCTGGCGAAATACAACCAGCTTCTGCGTATCGAGGAGCATCTGGGCGATCAGGCCGTATATGCGGGACGTAGCGTTCTGCGCGCCTGAAGCATTTTCCCATTGAGCGAGACAACGCCATGAAGAACAAGAAAAACAAGTTCAAGCCGGAAGCTTTTGCGGCCGAAACCAAGGACACGCGCTTCGAGGGAACCTTCGAGGTGCTGATCCCCATCCCGGATCGCGTGAAGCCGTTGCGCGCCGCGCAGCAATTTCCGTCGAAGAAGGCGGCAGAGGACTGGATTCATTCGCCCGAGGGCGTCGAGCGGATCGAGGAACTTTTCGCCAAGGGCACGGACTGAAAATCTTAAAACGGCTCCGGGGCTTAATTCAGATTCGTAAACGGAAGGTTTCGCATCGCTTTTCACTTGACCACCCGAATCAGTGTGTGATTCGTTGGCCGGATGCGAATCAGGCGAAGCGTGGTCCGGTTTTTCGGTGCGTCGGTGCTCCCGGCGATTTGCGCCGCCGCGATCGCCTATTTCGGCTATTATGCCTTGAGCGGTACGCGTGGCTACCATGCCTATGCGAGTGTCAGCTCTGAACTCGCCGTCCAGAAACAGAAACTTGCGTCCGTGCGGGGCGAGCGGATGCGTTTGGAACATCGGATCGGCCTTCTGGAGTCCGGTCATGTCGATCGCGACATGGTTGAGGAAGTCGAGCGCGAGCAGCTCCTGGGAAGTTCGCCGGGCCAGATCGCCGTGCCCCGCGAAAAGCATTAAATCCCGCTGAATCGCTGAATTTTCTGACAAACGATCATAGCTTGCTAAACTCCCGGTCCCTTGCCAAAACCGGGCGCTGCCCGGCTGGGCATGACAGGAGTTTTTGCATGGCCAGTGCCAAGCCGGCGCCCCAATCCGACCCAAACCTCGGCGCCGATCTACAGACGAAATTCTATCACGACATGCTGCTGATCCGGCGCTTCGAAGAGAAGGCGGGGCAGCTTTACGGCATGGGGCTCATCGGCGGCTTCTGCCATCTCTACATCGGGCAGGAAGCGGTCGTCGTCGGCATGCAGGCCGCGCTCAAACAGGGCGATCAGGTCATCACCGCCTATCGCGACCACGGCCACATGCTGGCCACCGGCATGGACCCCAAGGGTGTGATGGCCGAACTCACCGGCCGGTTCACCGGCTACTCGCATGGCAAGGGCGGGTCGATGCACATGTTCTCGACCGAAAAGCATTTCTATGGCGGCCACGGCATCGTCGGCGCGCAGGTGCCGATCGGAACCGGCCTCGCGTTCTCCAACAAGTACAAGAAGAACGGCGCGGTATGCCTGACCTATTTCGGCGACGGCGCGGCCAATCAGGGCCAAGTCTATGAGAGCTTCAACATGGCGGAGCTCTGGAAGCTGCCGGTCGTCTATGTGATCGAGAACAATCAGTACGCGATGGGCACGAGCGTTGAACGCTCCAGCGCGGAAACCGATTTCTCCAAGCGTGGCGCATCCTTCAACATTCCCGGCGAGCAGGTGGACGGCATGGACGTCGAAGCCGTTTACACTGCCGGCCGCAAAGCTGCGCAATACTGCCGCGAAGGCAACGGGCCGATCATCCTTGAGATGAAGACCTATCGTTATCGCGGCCACTCGATGTCGGACCCCGCGAAATATCGCACGCGCGAGGAAGTGCAGGAGGTTCGCGAGAAGCGCGATCCCATCGAGCATTACGGCGCCAAGCTCACCGAGCGCGGCATCGTAAAAGACGACGACCTGAAAGCGATGGACAAGGACATCCGGTCCATCGTGAACACCGCTGCAGAATTCGCTAGCGAAAGCCCGGAACCTGCGCCGGAAGAACTCTACACGGATGTGCTGGCATGACCCAGATTCTGATGCCCGCGCTTTCTCCGACAATGGAGGAAGGAAAGTTGGCCAAGTGGCTGGTGAAGGAAGGCGACACCGTTAAGAGTGGCGACATCCTGGCCGAGATCGAAACCGACAAGGCCACGATGGAGTTCGAGGCCGTCGATGAAGGCACCATTGGCAAGCTTCTCGTTCCCGAAGGCACCGAAGGCGTAAAGGTCAACGATCCCATCGCGACGCTGGTTGGTGATGGCGAAACGGCTGAGCCTGTCGCGGCGACAGAAGTAAAAGTGTCGAAACCTGCACCATCCTCCCGCTCCCCCCTTGAGGGGGAGCCAAAATCGCGCAGCGATTTTGGTGGGGGGCGTGGCGCCATGCCCCTCCCCGAAGCGCCAAAGGGCGCTTCGACCCTCCCTCAAGGGGAGGGTGGAAATACACTGAACGAGCCGGATGTGCCCGAAGGCACTCAGCTCGTCGTCACCACAGTGCGCGAAGCCTTGCGCGATGCGATGGCCGAAGAGATGCGCCGCGATCCCACCGTGTTCCTGATGGGCGAGGAAGTCGCGCAATATCAGGGCGCGTATAAAATCTCACAGGGCCTGCTCGAAGAGTTCGGCGACATGCGCGTGATCGACACGCCGATCACCGAGCATGGTTTCGCAGGGTTGGGGGTCGGCGCGGCATTCGGCGGCCTCAAGCCCATCGTCGAGTTCATGACCTTTAATTTCGCGATGCAGGCGATCGACCAGATCATCAATTCCGCCGGCAAGACGCGCTACATGTCGGGCGGCCAGATGGGCTGCCCCATCGTGTTCCGTGGCCCCAACGGCCCTGCCGCGCGCGTCGGCGCACAGCACAGCCAGGATTATTCGAGCTGGTATGCCCATGTGCCGGGCTTGAAGGTGGTCGCGCCTTACTTTGCGGCGGATGCGAAAGGTTTGTTGAAGGCGGCGATCCGCGATCCCAACCCGGTGATCTTCCTCGAGAATGAGATCGTCTATGGCCGCTCATTCCCGGTGCCGAAGCTGGACGACTACATCGTTCCCATCGGCAAGGCGCGGGTGATGAAGACGGGCGCGCATGTCACGCTCGTCGCGCACTCGATTTGCGTCGGCATGATCATCGAAGCGGCGGAGAAACTCGCCGCCGAAGGCATCGATGCCGAACTGATCGATCTGCGCACCTTGCGCCCGCTCGATACGGCCACGGTTATCGAGTCCGTGAAAAAGACCAACCGTCTCGTCACGGTGGAGCAAGGCTGGCCCGTCTGTTCGATCGGTTCGGAAATCTGCTCGGTCGTCACCAGCGAAGCCTTCGACTATCTCGATGCGCCGCCCACAAAAGTCACGGGCAAGGACGTGCCGATGCCTTACGCTGCGAATCTGGAAAAACTCGCGCTGCCGACGGTTGATGACATCGTCGAGGCGGCAAAAGCGGTTTGCTACCGATGAACGCGCGTTGCTCTTCATATCTTTCGTCATGGCCGGGCTTGACCCGGCCACCCATCCGGCGCGCGTCGGCGCGCCGGCAAGACTCTTTTGCGCTCGCAGATGCGAGCGCGATGGATGGCCGGGTCAAGCCCGGCCATGACGATTGAGGGTGTGATGGCCGCGAAAAAGAAATCTGCGAAAGCGACACAGAAGAAAGAGAAGCATTGGCATCGCGGCGGCTGCCATTGCGGCGCCGTGGCCTTCGAAGTGCAGACGCCGGACGAAATCGAGCTCATCGATTGCAACTGCTCGATCTGCCGCAAGACCGGCTATCTGCACCTCATCGTTGGCGACAAGGATTTCAAGTTGGTGCGCGGGCAGGATTCACTGGCCGCTTACACCTTCAACACCGGCGCGGCGAAGCATCTGTTCTGCAAGGTGTGCGGGATCAAGTCGTTCTACATCCCGCGCTCGCATCCGGACGGTTACAGCATCAATTTCCGCTGCCTCGACGCCGCGGAATTCAAATCCGTCGTGACCACGGAGTTCGACGGATCGCACTGGGAACAGAATGCGGGGGATCTCGCAGCCCTGGAGAGCAACTAGTGGCCACCAATATCCTCATGCCCGCGCTTTCGCCCACGATGGAAGAGGGCAAGCTCGCCAAATGGCTGGTGAAGGAAGGCGACACGGTGAAGTCCGGCGACATCCTCGCCGAGATCGAAACCGATAAGGCCACGATGGAGTTTGAAGCCGTCGATGAAGGCAAGATCGGCAAGATTCTCGTACCCGACGGCACCGAAGGCGTGAAGGTCAACGAGCCCATCGCTGTACTGCTGGGCGAGGGCGAGGATGCGAGCACAGTGCCGCCGCCATCGGATATCCATTCCGCGATGGCGTCGATCAAGGACGCGGTGTCGAAAGAAGCGGGCGAGGCGAAGACCACGTCGAAACCCGAAGCGCTGAAGGTCGAAGCAAAAGCACAGAACAATCGCTCCCCCCTTGTGGGGGAGCCAAAATCGCGCAGCGATTTTGGTGGGGGGGACACCGTTTCCGCACCCGGCCCCCGCCCCGAAGCGCCAAAAGGCGCTTCGACCCTCCCACAAGGGGAGGGTGATAAAGATCGCGTTTTCGCATCGCCGCTCGCACGCCGAATCGCGGCGCAGAAGGGCGTCGAGCTGTCTTCCGTGCAAGGCTCCGGCCCGCGCGGCCGCATCGTGAAATCGGATGTGGAAGCCGCGCAGCCCGGCGCAGCGAAAGTGCCGGCAGCCAAGCCGTCGGCAACGCCCGCGCAAGCGGCAGGTATTCCCGGCATCACGCCGCTTCCCGATGCCAAGCTCTTCTACAAAGAGGGCGAATACGAAGAGATTCCGCATGACTCCATGCGCAAGACCATCGCCAAGCGCCTTACCTCGGCGAAGACGCTCATTCCGCACTTCTATCTCACCATCGATTGCAACATCGACGAGTTGATGACGACGCGCGCCAAGCTCAACGCGCAATCGCCCAAAGAGAACGGCTACAAGCTCTCGGTGAACGATTTCGTGGTGAAAGCCTGCGCGCTGTCGCTGCTGCGCGTGCCGGAAGTGAATGCGAGCTGGACCGAAACCTCCATGCTGCGCCACAAGCACGCCGATGTCGGTGTGGCCGTCGCGCTGGACTTCGGCCTCATCACGCCGATCGTGTTTCGCGCGGAAGAGAAGGGCCTCGCCGTCATCTCCAACGAGATCAAGTCGCTGGCCGAACGCGCCAAGGCGAAGAAGCTGAAGCCGCAAGAATATGAAGGCGGCGGGTTCTCCGTCTCCAACCTCGGCATGTTCGGGATCAAGGATTTCACCGCCGTCATCAACCCGCCGCAGGCCGCGATCCTCGCCGTTGGCGCAGGCGAGCAGCGCGCGGTGGTGAGGGACGGCATCCTCAAGACCGCCACCATCATGACGGTCACGCTCTCCTGCGATCACCGCGTGATCGACGGCGCCACCGGCGCCCGCTTCCTGCAGGCCTTCAAGGGCTTCATAGAAGAGCCATCGTCTATGCTGCTATAGTCCGCTCACGAGGGGCCGATGAGCGAATACATAGCCACACACGATCCGGCCGCGGTCACCGCGGTCCAGCATGCGGCGGCGGCATTGACGCGCGACGGCGTCTCGGTGGGCACTTGCCCCAATTGCGGTGTCCCGCTGATCGGCGACTATTGCGCCGTATGCGGGCAGGAGAAGGATATCCACCGCCGCTCCGTCGCCGGCATCCTGCACGATTTCTTCCAGGACATGCTCAATTTCGACAGCCGCATCGTGCGCACGGTGATCGCACTGCTGGTCGAGCCGGGCGAGATTGCCATCGCGTTCCGTGAAGGCCGAACACGCCGTTATGTGCCGGCGCTGCGTTTGTATTTCTTCGTGACCCTGATCTTCTTCCTGCTGCTCAGCGCCACCAATCTGGCGATCATCCAGCTTGAGATCACGGCGACACCGGCGAAGACGATGACGGATGCGAAGGGCAACATCTATTACGTGAACCCTCTCTACGATGCCAACGATCCGGATACGAAGCAGTTCAAGCAATATGTACCGTTGAAGAAGAGCAAGGACGGAAAGCCCGAAAAACATTACCTGTTCAATTCGAAATTCTATTTCTTCGCGCCGATCGGTTCGCATCACACCGAATTGACGAAGGATCAACGCGAACGGATCGACAGCCTGAAAGGCATGATCAACTTCGATGTCGATGCCGGAAAGTCCATGACACCGGCCCAAAAAAAGAAGGCAGAGGAAGAGAAGAAGAAAGTCGCGGGTTGGGTGGAGCGCAATATCTTTGGTGGGGTCAAGCGCATCGCCAACGACCCCGCGGCGCTGAACGGCCCCATGACAGTGTGGATTCCGCGCGCGCTGTTCCTGCTCATGCCGCTTTATGCGCTATTGCTGGCCGCGTTCTACTGGCGCCAGCGCAAGGATTTTTACTTTGTCGATCATCTGATCTTTTCGCTGACCGTCCACACTTTCACTTTTGTGGGACTGATCGGCGCCGCGCTGCTGGCGCAGGTTTTGTCCGGTGAAACCGTGGCGTGGCTGTTGTTCTTCGCCATTGGCATCTACATCTTCATCGGCATGAAGCGGTTCTACAATCAGGGGTGGACGATCACCTCGCTGAAGTTCGGAGCCGTTTCGTTCATCTATACATGTTTCTTCCTGCTGCCCACGCTGGGCGGCATCATGCTGCTCGGCTTCTTTGGAGATCCTTTTGGCTGACACTTACGACGTCGTTGTTCTGGGATCCGGGCCCGCCGGATATGTCTGCGCCATCCGCTGCTCGCAACTCGGCCTGAAGACGGCCATCGTGGAGCGCGACCGGCTGGGCGGTATCTGCCTCAACTGGGGCTGCATCCCGACCAAGGCGCTTCTGCGCTCCTCCGAGATCTGGCACCTGATGCACCGGCTGGACGAGTTCGGCTTCAGCGCCGACAATTTCAAATTCGATATCGGCAAGATCGTGACGCGCTCGCGCAAAGTGTCCGAGCAGCTGTCGAACGGCGTCGCCTTCCTGATGAAGAAGCACAAGATCACGGTGCTGAACGGCGAGGGCAAGCTTGCCGGGAAGAATAAGATCACGGTCGCGAAAGATGGCAAGACCGCGGAGGTCGAAGCGAAAAACATCGTTCTCGCCTCCGGTGCCCGCGCGCGAACATTCCCCGGCATGGAGCCGGACGGAAAGCTGATCTGGACCTATCGCGAGGCGATGGTGCCGCCGGCGTTTCCGAAATCACTTCTGGTCGTCGGCTCCGGCGCCATCGGCATCGAGTTCGCCAGTTTCTACCGGACGCTCGGCAGCGATGTGACGGTGGTGGAAGTGCTGGACCGCGTTCTGCCGGTGGAAGACGAGGAGGTTTCCGCCTTCGCGCAGAAGGCCTTCCAGAAGCAGGGCATGAAGATCAAGACGTCCACGACAGTCGAGAAACTCGTGAAAGGCGCAGACAACGTCACCGCCACTTTGAAGGCGAAAGATGGCAAGACCGAAACGCTCACCGTCGATCGCGTCATCCTCGCCGTCGGCATCGTGGGCAATGTCGAGAACAATGGTTACGAGCAGGTGGGCATCAAGGTCGATAAGACGCATGTCGTCGTCGACAAATGGGGCGCCACCGGCGTTCCGGGCATCTGGGCCATCGGCGATCTCGTCGGCCCGCCCTGGCTCGCGCACAAGGGCATGCATGAAGGCGTCATCGTCGCGGAGAAGATCGCGGGCGTGAAAGGCGTGCATCCGCTCGATGTCTCCAACGTGCCGGGCTGTACCTATTGCTGGCCGCAAGTGGCGAGCGTGGGCATGACGGAAGCCAAGGCGAAAGCATCAGGCAGGAAGATCAAGGTCGGCCGCTTCCCCTTCATCGGCAATGGCAAGGCTATCGCGCTGGGCGAGGCGGAAGGTTTCGTGAAAACCGTGTTCGATGCGGAGACGGGCGAATTGCTGGGCGCACACATGGTCGGCGCTGAAGTCACCGAACTGATTCAAGGCTATGTCGTGGCGAAGACCGGCGAGCTCACCGACGCCGAACTCGCCCACACGATCTTCCCGCATCCGACGCTGAGCGAGATGATGCACGAATCCGTGCTGGCGGCGGATGGCAAGGCGCTACACATTTAACTCTACTTGTCATCCCTGGCGAGCCGAGCAACGCGAGGCGAGGGAAGGGACCCAGGTCGTGAAGCTGATCTGGTCGTTCGCGGCGCA
>Ga0207705_10000129_pt1 | contig 82827 bp, 76 predicted proteins | sample KBSC13metaG_FD_184314 | JGI IMG/M metagenome (GOLD analysis project Ga0207705, IMG submission 184314) | Corn rhizosphere microbial communities from Kellogg Biological Station, Michigan, USA - KBS C1-3 metaG (SPAdes) (version 2) | ecosystem: Host-associated > Plants > Roots > Rhizosphere > Soil ... | reverse complement strand
CCTGATCGGGCATATTGGCAAGCTGCCGAACTGCTATTACATACGCCAGAACATCCTCAGGATCTTTAATAAGTATACCAGTGTTGGGCTTAACAATGTCCGTAACGCCACCAATATCGGGTGCTATAGCAGGGAGCGCTAAGAGTGCTGCCTCGACGAGTAGATTGGGTAGCCCATCCCTTTCGGTAGTGTAAATAAGTGCAGTATATTTGTGAGTGCGTAAACTCAATAGGGAGTTGAATGGGCCTCGATAATGTATGTTCGAACTATGACTGAAGAGGTTCGGACTATAGTCATCCTGGAAGCTGCCAAATACATCAATTGTAATATTGTCATTCTCGAGCTCATGTGCAATTTGAAGTAAAAGATCAGGGCGCTTTTGCTTGGCAATTCTGCCAGCCCAGAGAAAACGACGATTGGAGTTTGTGTTTGTGTTGAGAACGGGAATGTCGGGAGCTTCTATAGGCTGATGATGTACTGTAAAGCGACTAGTGTCGAAAGCGTACTCAGTGTGCAGCTGTTCGATAATACGGCTATTGTCGGTAAATATTTTAGTGAGTTGAGGGTAGACGCGTGGTATGCCAGTATGTACGTGACCGGCAATATGGCCTTCGTTATCCATGTCATCACAGAATGCATTAGAGAACAGTATGTAGTCATTGTGCTCTAGGAGGGTCTTGTATGATTCGACGAGATCAAAGCCGAGGCTTGAATGAAGAATATGAAGTGTTTTTGCTCCAGATTGAATAACAAACCTGATGAGTACTTGTAGTTGCAGGTCTTTCGAAAGTCCCTGGGCTAGTTCGCCAAAAGGTATGAAATCAACATTGTCGGCCAGGCGTGTTGCCCATTCATACGAACCGAGTTCAGTGGCGATTACGGTAATTTTGTAGCCATCTTGAGACAAGGTGTTTGCATAATTTATGGCAAACAGGTCGGCACCGCCACGCGTTAGGTAGGGTACAAATAGTATATAATCAGAATTTTGGTGTGTGTGCCGAATCAAGCTCCAATAGAAAAGTCCTAGTTCGTACAATTCCGACTCGTAGTATGCAGTTTTGGCTAAAATATCATGCGTTGGAAAAAGTTGGTTTTCAATAAGCTGTGCTTGCTTCCAGGAGTTAATTAACCAGTCGGGTAGGGTGACGTTAGCTATTTGATTCGAGGAGTGGTGACGTTGTTTGAGTGCTCTCCCAACGCGACCAACATGACGTCCAATAACGGGCAGCTGACGACCGACTCGGTAGCTGACGCGCAAGCTAGATATGGCAAGCTCTTTGCCTCTTTTTTGCAATGACGGAGGGCTGTCGACAAGACTTGTAGTTTGCGCAATAAGTGTTGGTGCGTCGAAGCTACGGAATAATTTAAACGACTGCAAATCTGTATAGTGCATTGTGTGTAGCTCGGACTTCTGTAGTGTCATGACTGATGTATCTTTTCGACGAACGAAAAGTATGGTTTTAGGAACGACATTATGAGTAACGCCAGCAGCAAGCGTCTGACAATTGAAATGCCAATCTTCCGGACCATACCCATTGAGATTAGGCATGAAGGGGAACCTCAGTAAAAGTGCTTTGGGCGCAAGAATAGCTGAGTCCCAGCGGTTTGCCTGTAAGCTAATTAAAGCCTCGTGCTCTATATCAAAGCTGTTAAATTTATGCCATACGATACTCTGATTCCCGAAATTAACAGAGTACTCAGTGTGGAGGACCGTATCTATGCTTGATGTCTCAAGTTGCTGATAGGCTTTTAATAACCAATTATCGCTCATAAGGTCATCGGCATCAATGAGTGCGATATATTTACCTTTTGCCTTGGCGATACCAAAGTTGCGTGAAGCGGCTAGATCTCCGAAATCTATAGTGTATGCGTGAAGCGGCAATACATTCGTTCGACTAAAGTATTCTTGTGTTTCTTGGTTGGGTCGATCAAGGGTGGCGATCACCTCGTATGGTATGTGATTTTCTATAAGTGGCTTAAGGGCTTGTGCGACTGAAAGTAAAGTCTTGTGTGCAATAAGACCTTCGGAGTGAGCGGCAATAATAACTGAAATGGTGGGGGTCTGCTTGCTATTCACTGATACTATCTTATCATAGAGCCGTATGCGTATAGAGTTACTCCGAGGATTGCAGTATGTGATACTACTAAAGCCTATTTTGTTTGATATGGTGACGACAGTATCTTTGGATAGGCTTAAGCCAACGGCAAGCTCCACAAAGGGTATGGGTGGTATTAAGCACCTACCCAGCCCCTTGTGTGAGACTATCCGTAGGTGGCATTAAAGATTGCTGTGAGTGCTGGCAGAGCGCTACCTGCGCTCGCGATCTGTATTCATGTCAATAGCTTAAAGGCATTGTAATCGTAAGGCATTTTCGGATTACTCTAGTTTTATTAAGTTTTTAGGGGTGTAGTTACCACAAACATTAAGAGAGGGACCGTCAGTTTACCAGGGTCCTATGAGGATTGAGGCGAGATGTCCGTGTGAAATCGATTCAGCGCGTATTGTTCCGTCGTTACCGAAACTCGCCTGACACCATAAGACTCAGCGCATACAGAATAGCGTAGCAATACATACAAAGGCGGTGTGTACATTACGTGAAATTAACCACACAGTCCTTGTGACTACGTCTCCGATTTCAGCTTCCACATTGTCCTCAGTACACTATGAGACTCGTGTGCCGTCAGGTTAAATGCTACCGGTACGTGGCATAACTTCCATCGGTGTATAATGTTTCCGAGTGGCACAGATTAAAGTTTGGGAAGAATAGAGTTTATGGCTGTTAAGGCACTGTTTTTTGATTTGGATGGAACACTTGTAGATACACATACAGCTAATTACCAGGCCTATCGACGAGCCATACGTGAGGTCAGTGGTAATGACGTATCATTTACTGATTTCAAGCGTTCTATTGGCTATCAGGCAAAGGTCTTCTTGCCGTGGTACGCCCCAGGATTATCTGATGCAGATTATGAATCTATCACCCAGAAAAAGGCACGCTACTACATAGAATATATTCACCTGACTAAACTGAATGAAGGTCTGGTTGGCCTTATGGCAGCCAGTGCTCACTTGCCTCTGGTTTTGGTGACTACCGCAAAGCGTAACAACGCATTGACCGTACTGCGTCACCATGGTCTGGAGAATAAGTTTACGTTTATGGTGACTGCTGAAGATGTGGAACATTCAAAGCCGGCGCCTGATGCCTATGAATTGGCACTCCAAAAGTTGAATCTGAAAGCCAGAGAAGTGGTTACCTTTGAGGACTCAGAGGTAGGTAAACAAGCTGCGGAAGCAGTTGGGATAAGCGTTATAGTGATCGGAAATTTTCAAACATGACGTTACGAAAGTTTTTACTGATACCGCTACTCATATCACTAGCATTATTTGCGTATTTTTCGGATGAAGTAAGACATAGTTTTAGTCTCTTGCTTGACACGCTGCACATTAACGTGCAGCTGATTGCAATTTTAGTATGTGCCGTAGCGCTACAGCTCTGTGGTCATATGGTGAGGGCATACAAAACACGCCTTATATTTGGCGTCGTGAAAGAAAGTAGTACACGTTTCCAATTCAGAGCTCTCAGTATAGGGTATCTCTTTAATACAATTTTGCCATTTCGCCTAGGTGAACTTATCCGTGCCCGTGTTATATCAGGCGCCATGACCATTAGCTTTGGCTATGCCTTTACATTGATAATATTTGAGCGCTTACTCGACGTGCTTATCCTAGGTGTGTTTGGGTGTCTGGCCTTACTAGGGGTCAGCGCTCTACGCAGTGGATACATAATGTCATACGCTCTAGTCCTTACAGGACTTGGAATAGCAGGATTAGGATTTTATGTGGTACTAACAAGGCGCAATGAACGTCTGTTAAGGATGTGGTATCGCTTTACAAAACTTTTCAACGACAGACTGCGAACCCAGCTTCGTTTCAAGGCGTGGACGATCATTTATGGACTACAGAGAACTTTAAGAGGTGGGGTGATGTTCCGGTATGTCGTATTGAGCCTGGTTTCGTGGCTATTATACATTGTGTCACTGCTTGTGGTCGCTGGCTATGTGTTACATAGAGTATCTTTTGTGGGCCGACTTATCGCCGCTATTGCTCCATATTATGGCGTTAGCCTGCCCGCAGGTCCTGCGGGCCTTGGCTCTTTCAGTAATGCGGCTAGCGGATGGATAGGATATTTAGGGTTGTCTCATACTATAATCCTTGTTTACGATTTAGTTACCTGGTTCGTATTAGTACTGCCCATTAGCGCAATTGGCGTAGTGTTACTGTTTGTAAAGACGCGTGAGTCATTGTGGTATGATCTCCCTCCAAACGCTTCCCAGGGATCGCTGGCGAATAAGCTGTATCGCACTGAAGATATTAGTGGTGAAATGGAAGTTTTCTTAGAAAACTACTTCGCAGGTAATAGCTTGTCGAGAATTGTACATGACATGGAGCTGCACAATGACTTCAAGCTCGTGAAGTACTTTAAGGGCGGCTCTGATGCGATTACTATCTTGGCGCTACAGGATGGTAAACAGGTGGTGAAAAAAATTATCCCTAATGAATTTGAGAGTCGTCTCAAGGCTCAGTATGACTGGCTTCGAGTTAATGGACGTAAGGAGGGCATAGTAAAGGCACTTGAGGAACATTACGCACCCGCCTTCTACGCTATTGATCTGGAATATGATGCGGCAAACGAAATGTTCTACGACTTCATTCATAGGAGTACATTGACGAGCTCTAAGCGTGTACTAGATGACGTCTGGAAGATACTACTCGCCAATGTATATGGAAGGGTTGGCAAGCTTGCGCAACACACAAAGGAGCGCGATGCCTACATCGAAAAGCATATCTTTGGATGTCTCGATAAGGCGGCGGCTGTTGACGCTGAACTTATACGTGCTGCCGAGCCGGAAAAGATTGTCATTAACGGCGTGCCTTACGATAATCTATATCAGATTATAGAGAAGATACACACTCATCAACGGGCCTGGAAAGACATTTCCATGTATCGAAAGTCACAGGCTGTACATGGTGATGTGATCGTAGACAACCTGCTAGTCTCTAAGAGCACAGGGCGTCCACTCATCATTGATCCAGCACCTGACGGTAATATTATTCAGGGTCCAGTCTTCGATTTTGGAAAGAACCTACAGTCTCTGTATTGTGGTTACGAAACGCTGCTCCGTGATGAGACGGCAGTGTACTTGATAGATGGTAATACTATAAACTATCATGACTACCAGTCAGATAAATATGTGCAGCTTGCTGACTATGTCCGTAAGGAACTGGCTCCACGCTATCTAACAGAGAGTGAGCAACGAGCCATGATGTTCCATGCCGCAGCTCTGTTTATAAGAAGACTTAAGCATCAAGTGTACTATACGCCAGCGAATACGTTGAAATTCTATGCGGTTGGTGTTAAGACTCTGAATGATTTCCTTGCCCAGTACGAGTAACTAGTATATGGATGTCTCGATTTCTTCGATCTTATCTCCTATGTCTTGCTTTGGCGTGTTGAAAATAAAGTGTGCTCTAAACCAATAATTCCAAAAGAATGAGGTTAAGATCGAGAGAACTTTTCCTATCAAGGGGTAGAAATGGAGTCTCTGTACGCATAGGTAAACTGCAGTGAGCTGGATGGCAAGCCCAATGATGCTGACAATGCTTACGTAGATAAACTCTCGCGCAACTGAATGACTGGAAGCGCCAAAAACTAGCCTACGACTAAGCGCCCAGTTAAGGACGACCGCGAAAACAAAGCTGATTATCGTCCCAAGTACGTAATTTTGATTGATGACATAAACGACCTGGAAAATTATTAATTCGATGCCAACTATAAGACAGGCAACGGCGAAATATCGTACTATTGAACGATTCAAGAATTGCTTGAGTATGGTCGTCAATGACATCTTACTTTTGCCCCAGTGCCTCGTAGGCCGCTAGCTCTTCTGGGGTACCAAAAATATGCATTGCATCGATAGGAGCTACTTCAATCAACCCCTTACGTGCCAATAGTAGATTGAACAGGTGGGATGCGTAGTACTCTTTGAGCTCACTCGGTAGAGGGGCGGAGGTGAATTGCTCGGCGAGCTGCTTAAAGAGTGCTCCGCTCTTAAAGAAGTAGCCGCCCAATATAGCGTGGCTGGAAATCACAAGCTTCTCGGCTGTGCGAATAGCCTGTCCGGATGTATCCAGCTCGACGTAACTGTATCGAGGATCCCGAGAGGTGAATGTTAAGAGCATTCCATCTGGGGTGCTGTCTTGATTTTGTATCTTTGAGAAATATTCCGTCGACTCAAAGTATATATCACAATCTGCAATAGCTATTGGCAATGTGTCATCGATAGCTTCTTCTGCGATTAGGCAGGTCTTTACGGCTCCATCTGTGTCGTGATCGAGTATGAAGACGTGTGCTTCGGGTAATTGTTTGTAAATTTCATTCGCGAGGTCGTAGGTTTGATCGTGCTCTTTACGGATGACAAAAATATAACGCACGTTTTCGATGCTCTTAAAACTGTCTAGGGCTCGCATAAACATGGGCTTGCCGTCGACAGTGATTAATGGTTTGGGGGTAGTGAACCCTGCTTTTGCAAAGCGACTACCGAGGCCACCCATAGGCATGAGAACTTGTAGGGCGGATATCATCACAGACGTTCCTCGCACTGGTAATCCGCCGGAGTGTGAGTTGGCTGCTTAGTTTTACCAAGTCGCCACTGGAGAACATTGATGAAAGCTATTTTGGCGATATTGAAATTACGAGCATTGGACATTTGATCTTCTTCGCGCCAGGTAATGGGGACGTATGCAAAGTTGACCTTTCGCTTAATGAGGTCAAGCAGTAATTCGAAATTAAAAGTTAGCTTATCGGCAAACTCTAAATAAGCTGCTTGATCAAGGTCGCTTAAAGCAAATAAGTTAAGGCCCGAACCTAAGTCCTGACAGCTACGTCCGGTCATAACAGTGTAGATAACGTTTAGGGTTCGATTACCCCATATACGCTTCCGGTCGTATCCCTTGAGCTTGGAGCCTTTACTGAAGCGTGAACCTAGTACGGTTTGGCTTTCTGGATGCCGTTCAGCATAATCCAGGAGCAGATTTGCTTCGTCGCTCTTTGCTTGATTGTCGCCATGTAGAATGATGACATGTGTGAGGCCCATCTGAGTAGCTTTTAAGAATGCTACCTTATGCGTACCGCCAAGGCTGTAGTTATCTTTGTTCTGGTAGACGTGTAAGTTTTTCAGCCGGCCATTTTTTTTGTAGGCTAATGCTGCTTCAACGGTATTGTCTGGACTGCCATTGTCAATTATGGCAATTTCCGCTACTCGTGCCGCAAGGCGATCATCAATTTCATCGAGTACGCGTGGTAGTTGCTTTTCGCAGCGATATGCCGGGATTACTAATAGTACTTTTGGTGTGTTTGCCATGAAAAACTCCACTTAATCTTTGCTATATGATATCAGACCAGACCAGAGTGGAGTGAATCATGCTGTAAAAGGTCTACTGATTAGGATTACTTCGATTGGTTGCGTCACGTGCAAAGTCGACCAAGTTTTCTGGGAGGTCTGGCTGGTCACCTAGCCAGCCCTTTGCCGGCCAATCTGCAAGTCGTAATAACTCTGCGCAAGCTTCTTTTTGGTCGATCGGGTTGGCGGGGTCAAATGAATAGTTTGTGGGTTTAATGTGTATATTGGGTGGCCGGCCATCTATCTTAAAAGTCTCATGTCTCAAGGTCTCAGCTAAACGTTTAGCTGATGTGGCATGAGCTACCGCAGTCATGCTAGAGGTGTCAGTGTTGTGGTCGTGCAGGATTGCTATTGAGTTACGAGCATTCTCCCCTCCATTGGTCGCCTCTTCGTCGAGGAATATATTGGGTAATCCGTAATGACGGCTGCGAGCATCCTCTTCGAGTAGTGCGTCTAAGTAGTGTGCTTCTGAGCGAAAGCCCTGTTCTAATATGTCGCCCGAATCTTTTCCGATCCCACCGGTTATAACTATGATTTCTGCAAGGTTTGCGATTGCAAGATCGCCAATTGCTCTAGCGACCAGCGGGTCTTTGCGTCCAAACGCTATGGTTACCTCAGCTGAAGTAGGGAGTTGAGGTGTGCTTAGATAGTCAAATATCTTAGTATAATGACGGTAGCTTGACATTAGTAAAGTATATTATATATTATTCTACATTTTGTGTCAAATACGCTTATGTTTGCGTATCCGATGAATGGGATTTGTGGTGGATTGGTTAGTGGGCTGAACGCTTAAGGTCTCTACGATCTATGTACTCTATTGCGGCGAACGCTACCAGGAAATAGCCAATCATATAAACGGACTGGTAGTAGAACGAGTAGTCAGCTGGTTCCGTTAAGAACATTAGTGGAACACGGAGCAGGACGAGTCCAGCGAGTACAGCCCACAGGTACTGTCGTTTGACCAATTTCGCTATGCCCAGAATAAGCAGTAATGTCATTGGGATGATTGAGTTCCAGAAGAAATGGGCCGAAGCGTTCGGCACGCCTAAGGACTTAAGAGACAGTAGGATTTTACTTATCTCGAGTTTAAGCTTTGGATTGAGGGGTTTTGAGCCAAGGTTGTCCGCCATGAACTGAATAGTTACCGGGTCTTTGTTGTATTGATCACCATCAAGGGAGCCGAGGCTGGGCGATGGAGTGTTATAGAAACTATTGGCAAGTAAGAATGTTCGTGTACGATTTTGTAAGAAGGCGCCAGGGTTATGCAGGACTAGGTATAGGTACTGTTTTTTAAAATTAGCCACATGTGGGGCGTAGTCCGGACGCAGGCCTCCATACCAGAAGGCGGGGATCTCTACGTAACTTGGGTACTTCTTGAGGACTTGTATATTGATTACTTTATCAACCTGGGCGAGGCGACTGCTGACGTCCTGTCCCTTAAGCGGCTTCTGGATCATGGTTGACAATGGATTAATATAGGCTGTTAGCTCGTAGGCGGGATTTGATGTTGCCTTGGTGATGGCCCACCCGGATCCTAGGGTAACTATGCAAAATCCAAGCAACAAATACGGCGCAAGGGTACGTCGAGTTCGAGTAGTGAAGATTCGATGGTGTACAAATAGGAAAGGCAGTGTGGCAATATAGTAGATACCTTCTGGTCGCCAGAAACATAGGAGCATGACGAGCGTGGTGATCTTTATGATCTCAAAGTAGGTACTTTCACCCATGCGGAGCTTATAGTAGTAGTCGAATAGCAGCTTACAGATAAGTAGGAGCTCAATGTAGCTGTACATCATTACTCGAAGGGGGTAGAAGTTATAGATTACTACAGGAAATAGCAAAAAGGGAATGAGGGCGAGGTATGCCAGGCGTTTGTTGTGCAGTAGACGCTGTAATTGCATGAGTACGTAGCCAATAGCAAAAGAGGCGAAGGTGAACTGGAAGACAATAATTGAAACACCAGTCGGCACAATGAATAGACAGAACGTGTAGAAGATGTTGGTGAAGTAGTTTTGCCATGCGTATAGGTTGTAGTGCTTTACGGCGTTCAGTACGGTGAACTCGTCACCGACCCAGTGTCCTGGATATATCAGTAGAAACACAACGAGCATGATTGCGAAATAGATGCCGGTGAATTTAAGCCAGTTTAGATATAACGGATCATGCTCGCGAAGCTTTTGTACAAAATGCACAGCGAAGAGTGCTAGACAATAAAAGAATATGCCGAATAGTAATGTAAGGCCGTGGGCCACAACCATATTTCGGCGAGCTGAGGGGGCTGTAAAGGCAATACTTTGGTTTATGGGAACGATGAATATACAAAAGAGCAGGGAGGTGATGAATGAAAAGATATGTCGGGTGTGTAATTTAAATTGAAGCATATAAACCTAACAGTTAGTAAAACTATAACCTTTAAGATATTTATTACATTCTATCGTCATGAGGATGAGTTATGCAATGATGGGGCTACTCCCCACCAATAGCGGCTAGGCAGATGTGAGGTCTGTAAGTATACTGTATGGCATATATGGGGAAGTCTATAGGGAAGCTCGATTCGACGGTGGTATTCATTATCCCCGTCTATAATGAGGAGCGTGTTATTTATGATGTAGTGCGCGATGTGCGTCGCAATTTTCAACACGTAGTGTGTGTTAATGATGGTAGTCGTGATGGCTCGGCTGCTGAGATTTTAAGGGCGGGTGCGTACCTAGTGGAGCATCCAATTAATATGGGTCAGGGGGCCGCTCTACAGACTGGTGTGGAGTTCGCACGTCAGTTGCCGGGTGTGGCATATTTCGTAACTTTTGATGCTGATGGTCAGCATCGCCTCGATGATGTGACGGTAATGTTAAAAGAGATCCAATCTGGTAGCCGACGTGATATTGGGGTCTAGATTCTTGGGTAGTACGGTTGGTATGAAAAGGTCCAAGTATGTTGTTCTGAAGTTGGCTATTTGGTTCAGTAGTATTACTTCTGGACTCAGGCTTACGGATACACACAACGGTCTCCGCGTGTTTAACCGTCATGTTGCCGAAACGATGCAGATAACGTTGCCTGATATGTCTCACGCCTCGGAAATTCTAGAGATCATAGCCAATAAGCAATATCGCTATAAAGAAGTGCCGGTCACTATTGAGTACACTGACTATTCCCGAAGTAAGGGTCAATCAATCATGAATGCTGTGAATATAGGATTTGATATGTTGCTAAGGAAAATTGTGAAATGATTGTAGTCACACAGGTAGCTATTATTATTTGCGCTCTAGCTCTCCTTTTCCGTGGATTAAGCGGACGTCGTACTCACATTGGCAGGGCATGGCAAAGGATCGGATTGTTTCTTCTGACTGTCGCAATGATTGTCGCAGTAATTTTTCCGGATATTACGAATCGTATGGCTCATGCTGTTGGCGTTGGTCGAGGTGCTGATCTGTTATTGTATGGTCTAACCCTGGCCTTCATTGCGTATGTGCTCAACAACTATCTACAGCAACAAGATGCTAAAGATGAGTTAAATAGACTGGCTCGTAGGGTTGCGCTTATTGATGCGTTTGAGCGATACAATTTACGGAAGAAAAAATAAGCAATGCCTGGAATTATCCGCGAAGCGACCCTGGTCAGTGCGTACTGGTTTTCATTAGTGCTGGCGGGATATGGAACCGTATTGTTACTCAAGCATGTGGCTCTAGTCAGAGCTCGATCAGTACATGTAATACTCGACTACGTATTGGATCAATCAATACTGGGGGTATTTTTAATGAGTTTTGCGCTGGAGGCAGCACTGCTTGGCTTGATATCGATTCCCTTCTATCTATTACACTGGTCCGCTACTTTTTATGCTGTGGTTTACGTACTGTGTGGTCTCATTGGATGGGCATATCTTGCTTTACGGCTCGTGAAGAATCTGTTTACGCGAGGTGTGATCGACTTTTTTAAGCTAAATGGTGAATTACTTATCACTAAGTTACTATTCTCAGCACTCTGTATATTTTTAATTGCTGATTTTATTTTTAGCTTGTACGCCGGGTCGGACGTCTTGAATGGGTCGGACGCCTACGTCCATCTAGCTCGAATGGTTACGATGTTATACTCACATTTTGGCATACAGGATGGTTTTTTATCTGGTGTGGACGAGACACGTTACCACTTCAATGTTATTTATGCGCTTTTTGTCATACCTTCTCGGCTATTTAATATCTCGCCGGCTGAGGTGTGGCGTTTTTCATTTGCCTTCTTTCGATTACTGCAGTGGATGGCAATTTTTACGTTGGCCTGGCATGTCAGCGCTAAATGGTTAGAGCAGGGGCGTCGTGTTTTGTTTATGGCTACTACGGCTACGCTTTTCGCGGCGGGTTACTATAGTGGGGTATTTTTTGTTGCCACTTACCCAAATCAGATTGTGAATCTTTGGTTCGTGCTACTCATCATGGGTGTATCATACTATGAGTCATCAGATGGCGCGTCAATCTTGCCCGCGCTGATACCGGCGTTCCTTGTTACGATGACACACCCTACGTATGCCCTCATGGCTGTTATTTTGGTGGCATTTGTCATATTGATCCGAGTCCTGTTGGAGAAAAGACAATTCATATACAATACGCCTGGATTGTATTTCTATGGCAAACTGGCGGGTGTTTTAGCGCTTGGACCACTGGTAACGTTTGCATTGCCTAATCGCATGACGGCCGCAGCTTATGACTTTGGAGATTTCCCAACTGTAAAAGTAATAGGGCTGAGTATTTTTAAACCGTACAACTTTTTACGAGATACACCCCTCCAGCTTTCCTTGCTTTTAATCGGCACGATCGGACTGTGGTATCTAGCATATCGTCTCTGGAGTCGAAAACGAGAATGGGCACTTGTGGCTGCACTCATCATCTTTTATCCACTGCTTGTTTACGAGCCAATTGGCTTCGGGGTTTTGCACAGCAGATTACCATTATGGCTAATTCAGCGGTTCAATTATATGAATGTATTAAACTATGTGGCTATGCCAGTTGGAATGGTTGCTTTGGTTGATGTTAGTACGAGACTTCTACGATCGATGCGAGTTCGTCGAATATTATCTTGGCGTCGGCTTGCTTATGCGGCCCCAACGCTTGCGCTGCTGGCTATTAGCATGTATCTCGTTGCGCCAAATCATAAGATACTTACCATAAATCATGCGGAGAATAAACACTACTATTCATTTATTGCGCGCACTTATGATGATTTTCACAGTGTGATTCATAATAATGATGTAGTGCTTGCAAACACTGGTGATAGCTATTTTTTGCCCGCGGTTTTGCCGGTAAAGACCGTAGCAATTTATTCGGCTCATGCCACGCCTATGGCTGATGAGGCTGATCGCTTGAAATGTCAGTCGTATCTAATGGATCACCTTAGCTACGGTGATTTGAAAACAGTTGGCGTAACTACGATAGTATTGTCGTATTATGACGCGAACGCCTCAAAGGAGATGCAGCTGGCTAATAGCGAGCCGTACCTAAAAGAGGTTGCTACGAACCAAGACTTTGCGGTGTATCGTTTTACCCCTAACTTAAAAAGTAACGAACGAAGTATCCCATATCCAGCGTGTGTCGCGTATCAAAAAATAGAAGGCTAAGATTAACCTGGTTTTAATCAACCACTGCTCGGTTAAATATCCTAGTCTTGTACAGATAGAAGTTCCATAGTGTGGTAATCCCGACGGCCAGGGTTCTAACTAATAACACGGGGAGAGCATGCTGAAGAAGATCAGTAACGAAGATAGTGAATGCGAAATTGAATGCCACAAGGGCACTGAAGGCAACCACTTGAGGTATGAGGACTTTATGACGAGTACGTCTATCCTCGAATGAAAATACTTTTTGAAGAATAAATGATGTAACTAATCCAAACCAGAAGCTAATACCAACGGCTATTACGGGCCTTGCGCCCAAATACTGGGCGATAACAATTATCGCTAGTTCTAATAGGAAAGTAGCTCCACCAACAAGCACATAGCGACTCAAGGGTGTGTGTAGTTGATTTTGGATTAATGAAATTGCCTTATGCATAGGCTTAGTATACAAGACCTATGCACCGTTTATTATTAGCTGCTGTATCCGTTGGGGTTATTTGATTGCCAGCGCCAGGCATCGGTACAGGCCTCATCCAAGGTTTTTTTGGCGCTCCATCCAAGTTCCTTTTTGGCGAGTGCGGCGTTGGCATAGCAACTGGCTATGTCTCCGGGGCGGCGCTCAACAATCTCGTAGGCTATTTCTGTGCCGGCTGCATTTTCAAATGCTTTGATAACATCTAAGACGGAAACACCTTTACCGGTGCCTAGATTGTACGTACTGATACCTTCCCGTAGGTGATTTAATGCTGCTACGTGGCCGCGAGCAAGGTCGACGACATGAATATAGTCACGCACACCAGTGCCATCAGGGGTGTCGTAATCACTACCGAAAACTTGGACTTTATCACGCTTCCCGACGGTAACTTGTGAGACGAATGGGAGTAAGTTGTTTGGAGGACCGTCTGGATCTTCGCCAATGAGACCAGATTCATGAGCACCAATGGGGTTAAAATAGCGTAGTATGGTGATTTGCCATGACGGATCGGCGGTAGCTAGATCTCGTAATATCTGCTCAATCATAAACTTTGTCTGACCGTATGGATTAGTAATACCTATGCCGGTTCTGCTAGTCTCTTTGAGGGGTAGTTCTTCCGGGGTGCCATAAACGGTGGCAGAAGAGCTAAAAATAAGCTTCCTAACATTGTAATCGCGCATTACTTCGCAGAGTGTAAGCGTGGAGTCGAGGTTATTGCGGTAATATTCAAGCGGCTTGGCTACCGATTCCCCTACAGCCTTTAGGCCTGCAAAGTGTATAACTGCGTCAAAATGATGCTCATCAAAAACTTTGGTAACATTGGATTTGTCACAGAGGTCTACCTTATAGAAATCAATCTCCTGTCCGGTGATTTTTCGAACACGTTGCAACGATTCCTCATTGCTGTTAATTAGGTTGTCTAAAACAACAACGTGATGACCATCTTCCAAGAGCTCAATAAGTGTATGTGAGCCAATGTAGCCGGCGCCACCGGTAACCAATATCTTCATTTGTAATTTCCTTAAAGCTAACTCTACCAGTATATCGTACGTTCCAGATTTAGGAGTAGTGACAAGTATGGACTGCAGGGTCTCATGCGTGGTCATGGCTATAACCGGTCGCTTAGCATGCTTGTGGTGTGAATCGCGGTATACTGTAGGATGTTGATACGAATGAAAGAAAGGGTAACAACACTTTGAAGATTATCGTAACTGCGGGTGGCCAAGGAACTAAAATGTGGCCGTATAGCCGCCAGGATAAGCCAAAGCAATTTCAGCCTATTGTTGGCGACGTTTCAAGCTACGAGCAAACCATCAAGACACTGCTCAAGGAGTTTACTGCGGAAGATATTTATATCTCAGTGAAGCGGAAGTTCATTAAGTATGTGTCCGAGCAGTCGCCGCAAATTCCACTCAAAAACTACATCGTTGAGCCGGATATTGCTAAAGACCGCGGCCCCGGTGAAGGCTTGGCATTTGTACGTTTAAGCCTAAATCATCCAGATGAGCCTTTCTTTATCGTGCAAGCAGATTGTGTGCGTGACCCAGAAGACGAATTCCTGCGTATGATCCGCGAGGCTGAGCAGCTTGTCGCCAAGCACAAGCAGCTCGTAACAGGCGGCATAAAAGCGACTGAGCCAAATATGGGTGTAGATTACCTGAAGCTTAATGGGCAGATAAAAGGCTCCCGTGAGGCATTTAGAGTGGAGGAATTCCTCTTTCGACGTTCTACGTTGAAGGAGACACGTGAATTGGTAGAAAATTTTCATGTTGTTGCACATAGCAATCACATGTGTTGGTATCCGGACATGATGCTTGAAGCCTACAAGCAGTATCGCCCTGACTGGTATAAGGCACTCATGAAGATAAAAGTCGCAATGGATAAGCCAGGTGAAAATGAGGCAATAGAAGAGATCTATGCCAGTATGGAAAAAGGACCAACCGAAGAAGTTACGACGCATGTAATGAATAGTGGCGAGGCCATGGTAATATTATTGCCCTATAAGTGGACTGACGTTGGTACTTGGGGATCAGTATATGACTTTTTTGAAGACGGTAAGGGCAATTATGAAGACGGTAATGTCATTGCCATAGACACCACCGGTTCGCTAATCAAAACTGATAATAGAAACAAGCTAATCGCAATCGCCGGGGTACAAGATATGGTGATCGTGGATACGGTCGATGCCTTACTTATTGTCCCAAAAGAGCAGATTGATAAGATTAAATCTATTCAAAAGGTGCTCGAAGAGCGCAGCGAAACAGAGTATTTGTAAGGAGTAACTATGCATACACTTGACCACATTTTTAAAGCCTACGATATTCGCGGTAAAGTTGGAGAAGAGCTTACGCCTGATCTGGTATGTAGTATAGGCCGGGCATTTGCAGACTGGCTGCCCCATGAGGGCGCTGTTGCTGTTGGACATGATATGCGGCCGGACTCAACGGAATTCGCGGGTGCTATGATTGATGGTCTGCGACAACAGGGGCGTGATGTTATCGATATTGGTCAGGTTACTAGTGACATGATCTATTTTGCAGTGGGGAGCTTGGGCGCTGCCGGCGGTGTTATGATTACCGCTAGTCACAATCCTGGCAAGGACAACGGTATAAAGCTCTGCCGCGAAGAGGCTAAGCCGGTTGGCCTTGAGGCGGGTTTAGCGGAGATTCGTGACAAATCGCTGGCAAGCGAATTTAAGGATGTCTCTGTGCACGGAAAGGTATCGAAGCAGGACATTACCGAAGGTTGGATCGACCACGTACTCTCGTTTATTGATGCAAGTAAGCTGACATCACTTAAGCTAGCGGTGGATGCTGGTAATGGCATGGCTGGCAAAATTTTCCCAGAGCTTGAGCCGTACGTGCCGTGGGAAATTAGTGAGATGTATTTTGAGCTTGATGGGACGTTTCCGAATCACGAGGCGAACCCGTTGAAGTTCGAAACCCTAGCCGATCTTATAAAGAATATTCGTGATAATAAGCTAGACGGCGGCATGGCCTTTGACGGTGATGGTGATCGAGCATTCCTCATTGATGAGACGGGTGTAGTTTTAACTGGCGGGGTCATGTCGGCCATGCTAGGTGAATATTTCTTGGAAAAATTTCCAGGCAGTAACATTGTGTACGATGCTCGTAATAGTCATTCGGTCCCGGAGGTTGTCGAGGCGAACGGTGGTACGGCGGTTATCAGTCGAGTTGGTCACTCGCTGATTAAGCAAAAGATGGCGGAAGTAGACGCGCCGTTTGGTGGCGAAGCGAGCGGGCACTTCTATTTCCGTGATAACTGGTATGCCGATTCCGGGCTCATCGGCGCTGTCATTGGCTTGTATGTAGCGACGCTACAAGGCAAGAAGCTTTCGCAGATCCGAGAAGAATACACGCACTATGCGGCAATCCCCGAGACAAACTTTGTTGTGGATGATAAGGATGCTGCCATCAAACGCATTAGTGTGGCATTTAAGGATAATGAGCAGGATACGCTTGACGGCGTAACAATAAACTTTGCAGATAAAAGCTGGATCAATGTGCGGCCAAGTAATACTGAATCGGTGCTGCGCCTGAATGCCGAAGCAATGACTCAGCCCGAGCTCGATGCCTTGGTAACAAAAGTAACGCAGCTCATTCAGGGCTAGCATCTGCGCCTAGCTACTTCTTCAGGTGACGCATTATACATTAGCAATGTTATGGACAGAGACGAGGTTCATTAAGCTGTTTGCGGTGGATAAGCTACTTACTCCACGGTCACCGATTTGGCTAAGTTGCGCGGCCGGTCGACATCATAGTCTTTCTCGACTGCAACGTAATAGCTGAAGAGCTGCATTACAATTGCTACTAGGATTGGTGCAGTTTGTTCGAGTGTGCGTGGTATGTAGATGACGTCGTCTGCTAGGCTGGAAATAATCTCATTACCTTCGGTCGCAACGGCAATAACCTTACCCTGTCGGGCGCGAATTTCTTCGATGTTGCTGTAGGTCTTTTCGAGCAGCAGCGAGTCGGTGGCGATCGCAAATGTGGGGAAATCGGGATCAATCATGGCGAGTGGTCCGTGCTTCATCTCGCCGGCTGCATAGCCCTCGGCGTGGATGTAGCTGATTTCTTTGAGCTTCAGTGCGCCTTCGAGCGCACATGGAAAGCCGTAACCCCTGCCAATGTATAGGAAATCACGGTAGTGAGCGTATTTCTTGGCCAATTTTTGAATGGTATCTGCTTGCGCCAATATTGCCTCTGCTTTCCGGGGTAGTGTGTCGAGTTCTTGTAGAAGTGGTCGGTACAAATCGCTCGAACCGTTACTCAGATGCAAAGCAATAAGTGCGAGCACGGTCACCTGAGCAATAAACGCCTTGGTGCTCGCCACTGCTTGCTCCGGACCGGCATGGCAATATACGCCAGCGTCCGTCATGCGGGCGATAGTGCTGCCAATGGCGTTCACGACGCCTAGTCGCAAACAGCCATAATTTTCAACCTTTTTGAGCGCCGCGATGGTATCCGCCGTTTCACCCGACTGGCTAATGGCAAGCAGGGCGGTACTGCGAGAAAACGGCTCGTTACGATATTTGAACTCGCTTGCCTGTTGTACTTCTATGGGGATTCCGGCAATTTCTTCAATCAGATATTCGCCAACCAATCCTGCGTAGTACGATGTTCCACAGGCGACAATCACAATGCGGTCGATGTATCGTAATTGCTCCGCTACGCTTTCTAGGCCGCCGAGCTTCACGGTGCTGCTTTCGACGCGTGCACGACCTAGCGTGGCTGAGCGTACTGTTTGTGGTGTCTCATAGATCTCTTTGAGCATAAAGTGTGCATAGTCGCCCTTATGTACTCGCTCAGCATCGTAATCGAGTGTCTCTGCTGCGCGGCTAATTGGAGTTGCATGCTTGAAGTTATGTATGTGGTAGCTACCGTCATTGTGGGCGCGTACCAATTCATAATCATCCAAATACACCACTTGCCTAGTGTGCTCCATGATTGCTGACGGATCACTCGCTACCACGCACATGTCATCTGCTACACCCAGTACCAATGGGCTTGAAAGGCGGGCCGCATAGAGCACATCAGGCTCCTCTGTAGTTGTGACGGCTAGGGCGTACGCACCACGTAGTCGATTCAGTGCTCGCTCAAATGCATCCTGGAACGTGGTACTAGTGCGGCGATAGAAGTCGATGAGGTGTGGAACGACCTCCGTGTCGGTTTCGCTCGCGAATGTGTATCCGCGCTTCCTGAGCTGTTCCCGTAATTCGGCATGGTTTTCTATGATGCCATTGTGTACTACGGCGATAGTATGGGTGGCATTGTGGTGGGGGTGAGCATTGAGGACGGTGGGTGTGCCGTGGGTTGCCCAACGCGTGTGGCCAATAGCACTTTTGGATCGTTGCGTGCCTAGACTGCCGCGGAGTGCCTGTACTCGGCCAGCTTGCTTATTGGTCACTAATTTATCACGCTGCAAAAAGGTGATGCCGGCCGAATCGTAGCCACGATACTCGAGTGTTGTCAGTCCATCAAGGACGGCATCAATCGCTTTGGGTTGTTTTCCTGTGTATCCTACAATTCCACACATGGTTCTTCTCCTTTTCTTGACTAGCTTGATATTGGCTAAGACGGACGCTCTGGATGGTGAGACTTCCAGTTATAGTCTTGCGTGGTTAATCGTGCAAATATATTGGCAACAATTTATTGACAAAATAACAGATGCCGAACATAGTCTTCTATATGAAAGATGACAGATTTACAATACAAAAACTACTGCTGGAGCTTGGTTTTCAGGAAAGCGATGCCGAAACATACTGGTCATTACTCAATTTGGAGACGGTATCTATTCGTAAAGTTGCACAGCACAGCGGCATCAATCGCGGTACAACGTATGAAGCTATAAAGCGGCTTGCTGCCGCTGGTTTGGTTACTATGCGGCGGAGTGGGCAACGCGAATATTTCACCGCCGAATCACCCGAAAAAATGTACGACCTAATCCGTGATAAACGGAAAGATTTATGGCGAGCGCAGCAAAAGGCTCAGGCACTTATACCGGAACTGCTGGCCAGAAAGAAGCGCCCACAAGGGCGGCCGCTGGTACGCTATTACGAAGACGATGAAGGTGTGGTGATGATCTTAAAGGATGTGCTGCAAACGTGTAGACAGCTCGATTGCCTCGAGTATTACGTATACTCATCACGGCCGCTTAGGCAGTATTTGTATCGTCAGTTTCCCCAGTTTACTGATCGTCGCATTCAGGAGGGGATAGCGGTAAGGGTTATCGCAGTTGGCGAGGGTGGAGACCCAGCAGGAGCTAGTGAGCGTAAATGGCTGCCCGAGCCTGATGAATCAGCCGTATCCAGCTACACCATTATTTATGCCAATAAAGTAGCCAATATAGCCATATCAGATGATCACACACCTTATGGTGTGGTAGTAGAGGACGCAGGGGCAGCGGCTATGCAGAAGTTGTTATTTGAGCGACTCTGGAGCGTGCTCTAGGCTAACGACAGTCTGCGCACGTACCGATTTGCCGGCTATGAGGCGACTCAAGCCAAAAAACGCAAAGTCTATGCCAACGCTCCATAGGCGTGAGGCGACCGTAATGGCAAGGGCGAGCTCCTTGGGCATGATCAGGCTAAAAAGCACCAGTTGTATGCCTTCACGCACGCCAAGTCCACCTGGAGCGAATACCGCCAACATGCTAGCGGCACCGGCCAGGCTTGCGGCTCCCATGACGAATACGATGTTACTGTAAGCAAGGCTTGGGTCGACGGCTTTGGCTATAAAAAACAGTGATAAGCCATTTATAAGTGCATCTACCAAGTACAAGGATGCGCCGCGCATGATGGTCGCGGGTGATGCCAAATGCTCCGCTTCGAGCTCTTTATGTCGAAGCGTACGATAGGCAAGCCGCACTATCCAGTTAAAGATACGTGGGCTCAGGATGACAATGCCCGCAACGGCCACTGCTACCATTAACATCTTGAAACCGCCGCCTAGCACATCAAGCCGCCGATCAAAAATGAGCAGTGATAATGCGAATACGAGGAGTGTTACGCTTTGTAAGCCACCCTCTAGCAGGGAACTAACGGCGAGTTTTTGTTTGGAGATGCCGTGTTGTGAGGCGAAATAGATCTTGCCTAGAATCCATGGCGCAGTGCCAGGTATGTAGCGGCCCATCCAGGATTTGGCGTAGACGTATATAAGTTGTTTCTGCAGGTATACATTGCGGGCACCGAGACTCTTTAAAATCACAAACCAGGTGAATGTGCCCATGTAGTTTTTAATGAGACCCAGTACACATGCAAGCACCAGGTACGCCCAGCTTAGCTGGAGGTGTGCGAGTTTGGAGAAATCAACGCTTTTTAGGTACAACGCAAGAAATAGGATGAGTAGGGCATAAAAAATCGGGGGTATTGTCCGGTTTGCTATTTTACGGAGTTTTTTCGGATGCAAAAGAACGTTCATGCGTACATTTTACACTGAAGTCGTATGGGGGTGAGCAATTTGTTACAATGAACCAAACAGAGGAGCTCTAACTGTAGTATGCGGATCTTGTTTGTGACACGAAAATACCCACCCAGTACCGGTGGTATGGAGAATGTAGCCTATGAGCTATATACCGCTTGGAGCGCCCACCCAGACAATCAGGTAACCCTTGTAAAATGGGGTGGCTCCAATAAAATGCTGCCTGTTATCTATCCGTGGCTGTTTGTGCGAGCGCTGATTGCCGGCCTGAACCGAAAGCCCGATGTTATCTATTTGCAGGATGGTATGATGGCGCCGCTTGGTCTGTTGCTCAGGCTATGTGTGCGCCGACCGACGCTTATGACGATTCATGGCAAAGAAGTCACCTTTGAAAACGCGCTCTATAGGGCTATCGTGTTGCCCTGCATTAAGCGCCAAAACCTGCTAGTAGCAGTAAGTAGCGATACCGAGCGTACGCTGAGCCAATTATTTTCCGAAGCGCATACGGCGTTGATTCCTAACGGCGTGAGCGACAGTTACTACGCCCCTGGTAAGCGCACAGAGCAATACAAGACACTAGCATCCGTGGTAGACATGAATGCTAGGGAGCTGCAAAAGCGCCAACTCATTCTAACGGTGGGGCGTTTAGAGCGGCGTAAGGGTGTGCTGTGGTTTATAGAGAACGTTCTCCCTGAGCTATCTAGGGCCAATTCATCGATATTGTATTTGGTCTCGGGTGACGGAAAAGACCGCGAGGTGATAGAAGCGGCCATTACCGAGCGCAATATGCAAGCTTATGTAAAAATGTTGGGCCGCACATCTGATGAGGTTAAAATTGTGCTGTATAACATAGCGGATATATTCGTAATGCCAAACATTCCGGTTGTCCATGACATGGAGGGGTTTGGTCTGGTGGCATTAGAGGCTGCATCGTGTGGCACGCTTGTGGTTGCGGCCGACCTAGAGGGCATACCGGATGCAATTAAAGATGGTAAAAACGGCGTGCTGGTAGAAGCGGGCAATGGTGTGGCTTTTGCGCAGAGGCTACGACGAGAGCTCCGACAGCGTAGCGTAAGCTCCGAAGCAGCACGCAACTACACGTTGGCACACTACGCTTGGACAAAGCGTGCTCACGAGTATGAGCAGGCAATGCAGAAGCTCGTAAGGTAGGGGCTTTTAGCGGCGAACTTCTTTACTAAGCGCCGTCTGTACATAGTGCGTCATATGGCGCTGGAAGTTCTCTTTTGAGAATCGCTCTGCAAAGATGGATATAGCCGGTGAACTGTATCGTTCTGGTTTAAAATCCTTCAGGGCTGCCGCCAATGATTCGGGCGTTTGCTCGGTAAAAAACTCACCCGTCTTACCGGGAATGATGTAGTCGAGTGCACCCCCGGCTTTGTAGGCAATTACCGGTGTGCCTGCTGCCATCGCTTCTACGGGAGTGATTCCAAAATCATCTAGGCCGGGAAATATGAATGCGTTGGCGCTGCCGAATTCGTGCTCGACAACTTGATCGCTCACGCGGCCTAGGAAGGTGATATCATGGCCGGCAAGTTTTCTTAGGCGTGCGTGGTCTGGTCCATCGCCGATGACGGTGAGCAGTTCTTCTACCTGGTTGCAGGCTTCAACGGCAATATCAAAACGTTTGTATGGTGTCTGCCGGCCCGAAACTAAAAATCCTTGGCGGGGCAGGCGTCGGTTTTCGGGCTTCTGGAAACGCTCCATATCTACTGGCGGATGAATGACGGAGCTGTCGCGGCCGTAATATTTTTTGATTTCGTGCTGGATGTGTGTGGAATTGGCAATTATAAAGTCAGGACGTTGAGCGGCTTTGTAGTCCCATCTACGTAAAGGGGCAACTAACAAACGTAAACCAATGCGAGCAGGCCAATCGAATGCGCCGAAGCCAGGGCGGCGCATGTATTCGTCGTAGCGACTCCAATAGTAATGAGTTGGGGCATGGCAATAGTTAATGTGAACAGTATCTTTGGGGACACGGATTCCTTTCGCTTCAGCGCCGGAACTACTTATGACCAGATCGTAGTCACTTAAGTCTAGGTGCGTGAACCACCAAATGCGTAAGAAGGGAATAAATTTGCGTATAAACCCCAACGGCTGTAGCCAACCAGTGTGAACTTTGCCATCCAACCGTTCACGCCATTCACGGGTGGCGTACGAGGTGTAAATAGGGGCATCTGGGTACATTTTGTGGAGCTGTTCTACTACTAGCTCAGCGCCGCCACCAACGAGCCAGTCATGTACAATTGCTACTTTGCGCGACTGCGTGCGCTGCATCATTTGTAGCGTTTGCCTTTACGAATTAAGCGCTCAAGTACGACCCTGACAGTTTTTACGAGGATGGTTAGGTCGAGCCAGAACGTCCAGTTCTGCACGTAGTACAGGTCTAGCTTGCGCCGTTCTTCAAAACTAATGCCTTGCCGGCCAGAAACTACCGCCAAGCCAGTTAGGCCAGATTTAACACTTAAAATCAGGTTCTTTTTAGCGTATTGTTCCAGTTCGGCGGCATCAAGCGCTCGGGGTCCAACCATACTGAGTTCGCCGTGAAATACATGCCAAAATTGTGGTAGCTCGTCTAGACTGAGTGCACGGATGACTCGTCCTACAGGAGTTACGCGTGGATCATTCGCGAGCTGGTCGCCGTTTTGACGATACTGTTTGAGCAGGTCTGGTCGTCCCAGGCGCGCAAAGCTCTCCTCGGTTGGGACGCAGTATTTTTGGTACATACTGCGGAATTTAAGCATGTGTACGTTGGTGCCGAATCGGGTGAGACGCTTGGTGCGGTAAAAAACGGGGCCACTCGGATCGTTTAGTTTAATCGCTAGGGCTATTAGTAGCCATAGCGGTGAGCTAAGAATGAGTGCGATGCTGCCGAGTACTATATCCATAAGCCGCTTTACGATACGTCCCCAACCAAAAAGGGCGGTGTGATGGACCGTGATAACCGGTACGGAGTTACGGAAGAGCTCAACGTCAATGTTGCCTACGAATAGTTCGCTGTTACCTGGTACGAAGCGGTAGCCTATGTGGTGCTCTTGGGCATAGGTGAGGATTTCGGCATTGCGGGCTTCGTCGGCGTATAGTTCGGTTTGAACGATGCCGTGCAGACCGCTTGGCGTACTTTCCAGGAAGGCTTTAAAAGAGGGGTATGTGGGTATATTGTAGCCGTCGGCTTGGCGCTTGTCACCGACAATAGCAATCACTTTGTAGCCTGAATGGCGAGTGTTGCTAAGGGATTTGGTGAGCTCGCGTGTCATGCCACTGGTGCCAATCAGCGCGATATGGGTGAGCCCTATGTTGAAACCAAATAATTCAGTGCGGACCAAGCGGGCAATATTGCGGAACAAAACTAAGAAGACAAAGGCAAGCATAAAGCCGTATAGGGGGACCAGCTTGGCGGGGAATATGGGGTTTACACTGATGAAGTTCCAAAACACCACAAATAGCATGCCTATGAATGAGCCCATCAGCAGTCGGCCGAATTCACTAAAACGTTTTTCGTAGATGTTGCTGTTGTACAGGCCAAGCAGGCCAAAAATAAGAATCCAAAAGGGCAGCACGCCCAAGAATATATATAGGTAGGTGTGACCGCTAATAGGGTGTGCAACGGGTGTGGCGCTCTGCGCGCGGATGATGAATGCGCCAACAAAGGCTGCCACCAAGGCAAAAAAGTCGCCCAAAACTAGGAACATATTGTATACCAGTGATGCGTTACTTTTCATGTGGGTCTATCCTATCCCTTGTCTTGATTACGCAAGTTGCTGCCAACCGCCACGAAAGCTTGGGACAGAACATAGAACAGATTCATATATAATGATTGTAACATTTATGAAACAGCTTTTCTCCCGTACGTCAAAACTTGCTAACTATATTGTGATGATGGTATTGGTGTTAGTGCCATTTCACGCTTTCTTGACCGTGTGGGGCTCAAAGTTTGTTGGGCACTACACGCTACTTCGGCTATGGGATGACGCGGCACTACTTTTACTGCTTGGTATCGCAACGATATGGCTAGTCAAGGACGAGGAAATACGCGAATGGTTCGCGGGCAGCTTGCTGGTACGGCTTATAGTTGGCTACGCGGGACTGAGCCTTTTGCTTAGCTTGGTTTCGTTGGCAAAAGGGGATGTAGCTCCCAAAGCGCTCGCCTATGGCCTGCTTATTAACCTGCGCTTTCTTGGGTGGTTCCTAGTAGTGTTGCTTACTGCCCAGCGCTCGCCATTACTTGCGCGCCTATGGCCTAAGTTAGTGTTAGTGCCGGCGGCTGTTGTGGTGTTGTTTGCCGGCCTACAGTCTACGGCGCTGCCCCACAATTTTCTTGCGCACTTTGGTTACGATAAAAACGCAACCATCGCACCTGTAGAAACGATTAACCACAATGCGAGCTACATTCGGGTGCAATCCACGCTGCGCGGCGCCAATCCACTCGGTGCATATCTGGTGTTGATCCTTTCGGTACTCGGGACCTCCTTTTTCTGGGGCAAGCGGAAAGTAGTGTGTGGTGTGTTTGGTGTTGTGGCGTTATTTGCACTGTATGCAAGCGGCTCACGGAGTGCGTGGATTGGTTCGGTGCTTAGCTTGCTGGTGGTGGGGTGGCTGCAGCTTAAAAACCATCGCCAGCGTATATACTTCGGTGGGGCAAGTCTTGCGCTACTAGTAGTATTAGTCGGTGGTTATTTGCTCCTAAAGAGCAATACCCGTGTGCAAAACGAGTTGCTGCATACCCAAACGCATTCGGCCAGCAAAGTTAGTTCTAATGCTGCCCATGCCAGCGCCTTCAAGAATGGTATAAACGATGTTGTACATCAGCCGTTTGGTAGCGGGCCGGGCACAGCGGGACCAGCCAGCCAATACAACACAGGCCACCCTGTCCGTATAGCAGAAAACTATTACGTGCAAATCGCCCAAGAAACTGGCTGGATCGGGCTTGCGTTATTTGTGGGGATTGTTGTGCTGGTGGCGCAGGAGCTGTATGGACGCATTAAAGAATCTCGGCTGGCATTAGCGTTGTTTGCGGCGCTAATTGGGATATCATTTGTCAACCTTCTGTCACATGCCTGGACTGATGATACGCTAGCGTATCTGTGGTGGGGACTGGCAGGTATTGCACTGGGTTCAGTTGTACCAAAACAGGAGGAGAATTAAGGCATGTTTGGTCTGGTTATAGCACGAGTTTTCGGTAAGTCTCCCAAATGGGAAAAGCTGGCCAAGCAATTCATGAAATACATGGCTGGCGGTAGTTTGTATTTTTGGGTAGGTTATGCGGTTTTTGCCGTTTGCTACAGCGGATTTCATTGGTCCTGGCTGCCATCTAAAGTTGCCGCGGATGCCATAGGCTGGACGTTGAACTATCTTGTGCAGCGGTTGTGGGCATTTAAAGACCAGGTGCATCTAAGTGAAATGCAACATGCCGGGCGCTATATTTTTATAGAAAGCATTGGTTTTGTAATCGATTATCTGATCATTGGTGGTTTGAATGCCCTGGGTGTTACGCCTTACATTGGTTTCTTTATCTCTGCCGCTTTCTTTACGGTCTGGTCATGGCTTTGGTACAAGTATTGGGTTTTCCCAGAAACCGCCGGCAAAAAGGTTGCAGACGAATCTTGACGGCGTACTCAGACAGTATGGGCCCGTTTCTTTTAGCTCACCGCGGTGGTGCACTTGAATCACTGCCCAATACGCTAGAGTCGTTCCAGCATGCACACGACGCTGGCTACATCTTTTTGGAGACTGATGTCTGGCTGGCTAACGGCGAGCTCTACCTAAGTCATGACAGGCCTATCGCCGGTCTGAAGTACACAACATTGAGCAAACTGTTTGATGCACTTCCGGATTGCTATTTCGCCATAGATCCCAAGCACGATGCTGCGGTCGCTCCCCTAGCCGAGTTGATTGTAGCTAAGAGAAGGGTAGGACAAGTATGCATAGGGGCGTCATTTGATGGTCGTGCTAAGCGTACAGCTGATTCTATAGAAAAAATGTGCGGAGAGCGGCCAGCTACCGCACTCGTAAGCGCTTTGGCATCAATAATGCTTGTGACAAATTCAGCTAGGCAACTGGTGCGGTATCAAGACAACCTTCAAGCCTCGTTTATCCACGTACACAAAAGCCTGGTGACTCCCCGTACTATACAGATTGCGCATCGTCACGGACTGAAGATAATTGCCTGGACTGTCAATGACAGTACTCTTATGAATAAAATGCTTGGCTGGGGTGTCGATGGTTTTATGACCGATAACCTTGCCGAGGGCTCTGCGCACTTAGCCCCCTAGCTCTATTACGCTATTGTTGATATATAACATATAATATGTTATTATATACCTATCTATGATAAGTCATGAGTTTCCATTTGATCCCAGCGAGCAACAACTCACCAACAACGGACACGCCCCAGCTACATGGGGGCTTAAGACCGGTGATTACGGTGTTCGCGTAGGCGACCTCGAGAATGGTGCCGTAGGATTCATTAGTAATGCTGAACATGGCCAAGATGCACTCGCGATGTATGGACGTAACTATGCTGTGGCCGATGGGTTAACTCATACTGCGTATCCAGCTACGGGATTTACCGCTGCATACGTAGCAGATGCTGCCGTTACTATGGATACTTTTGACCACCTTTTTCGTTATGAGAGTGGGCTAGATACAATTTACGGCGGCTTACGAGCCGAGCTAAAGGAGCGATTTGGAGTCTTAACCCCCCGGGAACGAGGCATACCTATGGTTGCTGCAACGTTAGCGTGCGCGAGCGTTGTCGAGAGAGTAAGTGAGAACGAAACGCTGGTTGACATTGCGGTTATCGGCGACTCGGCAATTTACCGTTTGAATGATGGTAAAGTTAAAAAACAGTGGGGCGGCAAAGGGCAAAACTACCAGAATGGCACACTGGCTTACATGCTCGGACTCTATTGCAATGGGGGTCCGATTGATCCAAATATAGTCGAACGAGGTGCTGACCTCAAGCCTATGGTCAGAGAACTCATCAGAGTAGGTGATGATGAGATTCTAGCTCTCGCTACTGACCGGTTCGAAGGAACGCAGTCATTTAGAGATTTCCTAGGCCTAGACGCGGACGCATTTCACGCTAAATTACAACAGCAGGTAGCAGATGGGGAAGCCTGGCCAGATGACGGCGCATTAATCTTCGTGAAACCCGGTCAGCTGGTATAAAGGACTAAGTACGAAGAGATGTCACTGGCTGTTATTCGTTCGAGGACGTTTGACTGATTCCACATCTTGCATTAATAAGTTGGCGAACGGGAAGAATGTGTCGTGCTAACCACGAGCTTAATTTTTACCGCAAGTAAGTTGATGCTGTTGCCCAACATCAATCTTTAGCTGTACCATAGGGCTATGAACGAAAAACAAACAGCAGCCACTGCTACGCCAACTGAATCAACCGTCCGACCTACTAAAAAACAAAAGGAGCTCCTAGCCTACATAGAAGCCTTTATTGGCGAACATGGCTATAGCCCCAGCTACCGAGAAATCATGAATGGCCTGCAGTATACCTCGGTAGCGACGGTAGCGCTCCATGTGGGCAACTTGATAAAGCGCGGGCATTTGCGCAAGCGCGACCACAGCGCTCGCTCATTAGAAGTTGTTGTGCCCAATGGCGTATCTTCTGTGGGGCTCCTAAAAACTAACGCTGTCAAAGAAGGGGAAGAGAAATGGCTGGTACAAAAGGTGGAGCAGTTTTTTGCCGAAGCCGAGACAGAGCCGGTACCAACCGATGAGCAGCTCGAAAACATCTATGTACTGCTCGGTGCATTAAGAGTGCTCGGACTAGATGGCGCCGCTCAAAGCTTTTTGGAACGGCTAGGTGTACTTAAGGGTCGCCAGCTCAATACCGCCAAAGCTGGCTAAAACGTATACAAAAATACTATATCTAGCGCTCCGTCGCCCTGCTACACTACTAGCAATTAACAACAATAACCGGAATCGGGTGTAACTCCCGAGCTGTGCCGCAACTGTAATCTCCCCTCAAGGAGTAAGCCAGATACGGGTAAAAAAGTCTTCCGAGCAGAAGCGCCTCTTTTTGAGACCCTCTGCTTACGAAGTCGGAGGGTTTTCTTTTATGGCCGTCGCAGCCACCGTGGAGCAATTTGGATATGGTTACCGCTGAAGTTGATTTCGCCAGACCTATTGCGTATGCAGTTCCTGAGTTAGAGGCTGACTATGGCGTGCGCGCCCGAGCTGCACGATTTATAGGCCAAGTGGCAACCGGTGAATCCTTTCAGATAGTAGTCGATCCTGGGGAGGTGACTGCCTCAAACGATTCGCTTATGGATGCGATACATAAGGCTGAGGCCGGTGATGTGTCTGCGCGCAAACTAGTTGAGATAAACGTTCTCACCGATGTTATAGAGCGAACTATAAAGTCGGGTCACATTAGAGAGACCGAGGTGGAAGTTGATGATGAAGGGCAAGTACAGCAGAATGGCCAGTCTGACCGATCTATACAGGCTAATAGCCTCAGGTATGCCAGTACTAGACCACAGATCCGCCGGCGTACCGAGGCGGAAACTAATAACTCGTTTCGTATAGAGCATCTATACGGCGAGGGTGTATTAGAGGATAACGTATTCTTGGTCGCCTCTCTTGCGGCCGATGATTTGTCGCTCGAAGCTATGGAGGACGAAGGATTTTTTACTAATACCATGAGCCTGTCGTTCCAGGCCACTACTGCCGTTGGGCATAGACGTCTTGCAATCCAGACCGCTGCCGTTGCTGGTAGACGCAGTCCAACAGAGGAACGACATGACTTCGAAACAATCATACGGTTGGGTGCGATGCTCGGTGTTGATCTCAGCGGTAAGACCGCTGCAGAGATCATTAATACACCACTGCTTATCCCGAAACGGCTTATGCCGAATGGCGTTGTTGATGTGGTGCGTTGGTTTGACATAGCAGCCGGTGGAACTTTCTTTGGTGAGGGTAAACCGCAACAGGATTATCTAGCATATGTGGAGCAGTGTCGTCAGCGCGAGGCTGAGCTGGCGTCAACGGCGCAACGTATCATTGATGACCTACTAGCTGAATCTGGCAGCATACATACGCCGGTCGAAGCTACTACGCGTCTGGCACAACTATCTGAATTCCATATGCTGAGTCGGGCGTTAACCGATGAGAAAATAGATGGTTTAGTATTTGGCGTAGAGTCTGCATACTATCTTGAAGGCGCTCGCCATGCTATCGGAACTGGCAACCTTGAACTAGCTGGCACGCTTTTCAAGAAAGCGGCGGCTACTGCTGACTCCCATTCTTGCCCGGGTGGTCCTAGTAGGCTTAGGGGTGAGAGTGACGGATCTGACGATGGCAAAGAAGAAGAGTCTAATGAAGACTGTGACTTTATCTCTAAGAAATGCCCGCGTTGTGGCGCTGCGAATGTCCATACTGTAGTTAGAAAACTGGAGGATGGCAGGAAGGAAATAAAGGGCGGTTGTGGTTGTAAGAAAATTGTTTAGCCTATAGTAATCGCTACTCATAATTTATATGGCATTCGGGCTTATAATTAGTATGTGAATAGTGACAACTACGACCCGTATGCCGAGATGGTCCAGGAGCGCTCGCCGCTGCTATTTTGCGACGTGTGCATGTACTATCCCATAGAACCGGTCCACGGACACTTTATGTGCCCATCGTGCCGTAATGTAACGAAATGTTGTGAAGGTATGCCGCTGGAGATCCAAAATGAGTAAGAAGCCCGAAGTACACTACGATTTTCAGCCGGGTACACGGCCAGTTATGATCGAGCCACCAAAACTGCCCCACATCGGTATATATAGTGGTGGTTTTGATCCAGTGCACGCGGGACACATAGCTTTTGCGCTTAAAAGCCAGAAGCTGGCAGGACTCGAGCACATCTACTTTGTGCCCGAGCGGCGCCCGCTCACCAGCACCGAACCAGAACATTACGTACATCGCAGTGTTATGGTGGAAAATGCGTTGCGGCCATACCCGCAATTCTCGGTGTTTGAACTGCCTGACGCACGTTTAACGTCCCAAAGTTTGTCACGCCTGCTGGCTTTCTCTCCCCAGGCCGAGTACAGCTTGCTGACAACGGCCAGTGACTTGTTGTGGCATGAGGGTGCATTGCCAGCGCTGTATAGCAGACTCCATCTTATTGTGGCGGTGACTTCGCACAAGCAAATGGCCGAGGTCCTTGCTCGTCTGACCGCTGGCGACCAGCCACTCGGCAATATAACCTTTGTCGATATCGGCGCGGCGCATGTTCGCTCTTCTGATATCCGCAAAGGATTGCGTGCGGGTAAACGAGTGCGTGGTGTATTACCAAGCGTGTGGCGTTATGCTCGCAAGCAATGGCTCTATGTGCCACAGATCCATAGGTAGCTATTGACGAAGCATAAACGGTTTGATACAGTAAACTCAATCTCAGTGCCAGCGAGAGCACTCAAGAGACAAAAATTAAAAGTAAAACGGTGAATAATTGCTATTTTGCGAGGGATGGCAGTGTTTGCTGGGAGACAAAGCTGTGCCTATAACAGTGAAATCAACACACGATCGTGCGGTAGTTGTGCCCGTCCACGTGCGGCGCCCCGCTTGGCAGCAGTATTTAACGTACTAAAGCCAAAAAAGCTCACAACATAAAGCCCCCAATTTCTGGGGGCTTTATGTTGTTCGGTTCGCAGTCAGTGTTTGTATGATTGCGGCAAGCTGTTGTGTCTGCTCATCGCTTAGGGGACCGAGGAAGGTTTTGGAGTCGTGGACAAGCTGGCTTAAAATCTGTTGCTGTAGCTGCTTGCCTGCTGGAAGGATATGGAGCGTTTTAACGCGTCGGTCCCGGGGGTCGCTTCGGCGTTCGACCAGTCCTTTTTGCTCAAGCCCATCTATGATGCCGGTGACGTTACTAGCATCGCAGTGCAGCAGGTTACAGAGGTCCTTCATGGATTGAGGAGATAGGTCGTTAAGCCGCAGCAGGGTAAGTGCCTGCATGCCGGCGAGGTCGTGCGCAAGCCCTGCTGAGACAATCTGTGATTTCAGGTCAAAGAAGATATGTGTCAGATCTAGATAAAATTGGTCGGTGATTAATGCGCGTGTCATAAAGATGTAAAATATAGTTGACAATGTCAACATTATAGATTTACAATTAATCTAGTTCTTATAATAAATCATTGGCCTAGAAAATTCAAAAGGAGTACTAACGGTGTCTGAAAAAATAAGGAATCACTGGCTGATTCTGGTCGTAGTGGCGCTTGCGCAGTTTATGGTGGTGTTGGATACGTCCATCGTGAATGTTGCACTACCAGCTGTACAGCATGCGTTTCACATGACTGAGTCAAATCTGCAATGGGTAGTCACAGCATACACATTGGCATTTGGTGGCTTTTTACTTCTGGGCGGTCGCGCCGCCGATTTGTTTGGGCGACGCAAGATGTTTATGCTCGGTACTGCCATATTTGGCGTAGCATCACTGCTTGATGGCTTGTCGCAATCGGGCACTATGCTGATGAGTTTGCGTGCAGCACAGGGTCTGGCGGCTGCTTTGATGTCGCCGGCAGCGCTTTCAATTGTGCTGGTTACTTACCGAGAAGGACACGAGCGTAATACGGCTCTCGCCGTTTGGGGTGCAGTTGCCTCTGGTGGTGCTGCGGCGGGGGTGCTACTAGGCGGTGTCATCACTCAATATTTGGGCTGGCGCTGGAACTTCTTTGTGAACGTACCGGTTGCCGCTCTTGTTATTGCCGCTGCTTGGCGACTAGTGCCTGCTCACGAGTCGGAAGAAACGCATAATCAGCTCGATTTGCCTGGTGCAATCTCAATTACGGGTGCTCTAATGCTTTTGGTCTATGGTTTGGTGGAGGCGCCAAGTCACGGCTGGACTGCACATAGTACGCTTGCCTACTTTACGATGAGCGCTGCACTGCTTGCCTACTTTGTTATGAATGAACAACGCAGTAAACACCCGTTAGTTCCCTTCCACATTTTTCGGGTGCGCAATGTGACTGCCGCAGACTTAATCCAAATGCCAGTCATTGCCGGTATGTACAGCACATTCTTCTTTACGTCTCTCTACACGCAGCTCGTTCTTGGATATTCGCCCGTTAGAACTGGCCTGAGTTTTTTGGTGATCCCAGTTACCATCGCAATTGCTGCCACTAACGTACCACGCTTGGTAAAGCGGGTAGGCTTTAAGCCGATCCTTATGGTGGCGCCACTCGTTACAGCTACCGCCTTGTTCTGGCTGTCGCGTGTCCGGGTGCATGGCAACTACGTGCACGATCTGCTACCTGCTTTTGTGCTGATGGGCTTTGGTATGGGTGCTACATTTGTTGCCATAACCATTGCAGCTACTAGTGGCGTAAAGGGCAAGGAATCTGGCTTGGCATCGGGCTTGCTTAATACGGCGCAGCAGATTGGCGGCGCATTGGGGCTGGCGATATTAACTGGCTTGGCGACTTCATCTGCAGCTAAGTATCTAAAACATTCCACGGCAGCACCCAATAAGCTAACGATGCTCACTGCACAAGTACACGGCTTTCATACGGCGTTCTACGTGGCTACTGGTTTCTTGGTTAGTGCATCAGTGTTGGCTGCTGTACTGCTAAAGCAGCAGAAGGTTTCGCCGCACGAGGTCGAAGCGGCCGTATCAGCTGCTGCGGCTGGATAGGAAAGTCTATTGTGGGGGTGAAATGGTAGCGCTAATGCGCTACCATTTTTGTATGATCAAAAACACAGTACGGCAATTTGAAGCAGCACGGCCGTTTACGGAAAGCGAAGCCTGGCTATTGTTCCGCATCGCTGCCCTTACAGAGGCAATCGGCTGGACGCTACTCATTGCAGGCATTCTGATTGAGCGCTATATCACACCGGGCAACAACACGGCAGTACTGATTGCGGGGCAGACTCATGGCATGCTATTTCTCGGCTACGTGGTTGCGGCGATAGGGCTATACCCATCGCTCGGTTGGCCGCGTTGGCGTGCAGTATTTGCTCTTGCATTTAGCGTGCCACCTTATGGCACATTGGTGTTCGAGCAATGGGTAGCGCACAGGCGTCAGGCTCAAAAGGCGCAGGAATATCGAGGCCTTCTGGCGTACCAAGTGCTAACTATTTGCTATTCTTGAGGGCGCTGTCGAGCACTTGGCCGAAGGCTTGAACGCTTGGCTGGCCACTGCTGTCTACGAGCTTAGTGTTGGAGACATAGGTACCGTTTAGGAAGAACGTTGGCGTAGCTTCTTGCTGCCCAGTTTTGCTAAATGCGGCTACATCGGCCTGTATGCGGTCGTTAACTTTGCCGCTCGCAAAATCTGCCTTGAACTGGGTTGTATTAAGACCCAACTGTTTGGCGTAGCTCCAGAAAAAGGGATCAGGGTTGTGGCTGGTTGACCATTCTTGCCAGTTGGTTGGACTGTACAGTAGGTCGTGCATTTGCCAGAACTTTCCTTGTAGGTCGGCAGCCTCGGCGGCGCGAGCACCGGCGATAGCGTTCGGGTGGATTTGGCTGAGCGGCAAGTTGCGGAACTGGAACTTTACGGTATCGTTGTACTTTTGCTGGACTTGCTGCACGGTGGCATAGTAGCTTTCGCAAACCGGGCATTCGTAATCGCCGTATTCTACTAATGTAACTTTGCTATCCAGCTTGCCTTCCACATGATTGGTAGGCTTGGAAGTCGATGAGCTACCGTCGTTAGATTTGTTGCCATGGAACACCAATATCCCACCAAAAATGACCACAATTACACCCACAATCGCCCAGAAACGCTTGTCCATATATCTCCCAGTTGCTCCTGTTATATTCTGTAATATAGTACCACAAATTGGCTCTGCTGTCTGGTGTGATTGCTTGCCTGCCAGGCTTTGTTTTCGGGTTATGACGTCGTAAGATATGGGTATGCTAGATTTTGCACTAGGCTTGCTACTGGGCGTTGTTACCATAGTGCTGTGGGTGCTGCGGCGTTCATATCAACACGTGCCAGCATATGAGCTGAAACGTTTGGCTCGTGGTGGCGATGAGGTTGCGCAGTTGCTCTATCGTGCTGCTGCTTACGGCGCCAGCCTACAGGTGCTACTGGGGTGTGGTGTGATAGTGTCGGTAGCATTGGCATTAATTTTTATGGTGCAAGCGCTCGGAACGCTTGGGGGCGTAGTAGCTGTGTTGCTGCTGGTTGGTGTCGGGGGCTTTATGTTTGTACCAACGAGCGGGCGTGAGAGCAATCTTGGGCTTGCAAAGCTAGCGGCCCCGTTAGTCGCGCGTATTTTGGAACGTGTGCAGCCAATGCTGTCGGGGCTTATGCGTCTTCTGCGCCGATATCGACACATCTCAGTTCATACCGGTTTATACGAGAAGTCCGATTTGGTGGAGCTATTGGAGCGCCAAAAAGGGCAAACTGACAGCAGAATTGCACCGAGCGAAATCGCGCTCTTCCGCCATGCGTTAACATTTGGAGACAGATTCGTTTCCGATGTGCTTACACCCAAGCGTGTGGTAAAAATGGTAGCAGCCAATGAGTCTATCGGGCCGGTGCTTATGGATGAACTGGCACGTAGCGGCCATAGCCGGTTCCCGGTATATGACGAAACGCGCGATAACGTTGTGGGTATATTGTATCTGCATGATTTAGTTGGTGCTCGGTCTACGGGGGTAGTGTCCGAGGTAATGAGCCGCAAGCTAACCTATGTACACGAAGATTTTACGCTGTATCAAACCCTGCAGGCATTTCTAAAAACCAAGCAGCATTTATTTTTGGTAGTCAACAGCTTTGAGGAGCTAGTTGGCATAATTACTATTGAAGATGTGCTGGAGCAAATGATTGGCCGGCAGATTGTTGACGAATTTGACCATTACGATGACCTTCGTGCGGTTGCCCAATCTGCTGCCAAAAAAGATCATAAGGCACACGTTGAGCCAAAACCAGAGGTACAGGCTACCACTGAAGCACCAGAGGTGGTACAATAACCCCTGATATGACAAGGCAGTTGAATCGTAATACGAATTCACGGGTCGGCAAATAACAGCCGGCGCTGCTATTTGTGCACTCGACCCCGTCCTTAAGCCTCCACTTCTAACCTAACTAGGAAAAACATATGAGAACATTCGTAGTCGACACAACCGGCAAGGTGGGTGAAACGGTAACAATACAGGGGTGGGTGAACTCACGCCGCGATCATGGTGGCTTAATTTTTATTGATGTGCGCGACCATACCGGCGTGGCACAGCTGGCAATTCGCCCGGAGCAAGCTGAGGCATTCAAACTGGGCGAGCAATTGCGCGATGAATTTGTCATTAGTGCCACGGGTACCGTGGTGGAACGCGAAGCGGGCTTGCGCAACCCGAACCTTGCAACCGGCAGTATAGAAATAAAAGTAGACGGGCTGGTTATATTAAACCGCTCGGAAGCGCTGCCCATTCAGGTAATGGGTGATGCGGTAGCTAACGAAGATTTGCGCCTTAAATATCGTTTTCTCGACCTGCGCCGACCCAAGATGCAGGAGCGTTTGAAGCAACGCGCGCAGTACTACCGCGTGATGCGTGAATACATGGATGCACATGATTTTACCGAAGTAACCACGCCAATTCTAGCTAACAGTAGCCCAGAAGGTGCCCGCGACTTTTTGGTGCCAAGCCGTGTACATCCGGGCAAGTTCTATGCATTACCGCAGGCGCCGCAGCAGTTTAAGCAGCTGCTCATGGTGGGTGGCGTGCCTCGCTACTACCAGATTGCTACGTGCTTCCGCGATGAAGACCCACGGGCCGACCGACTGTATGGCGATTTCTATCAACTGGACCTTGAGATGTCATTCGTAGAAGACGGCGAAGAAGTTCGCAGCACCATGGAGCCGCTGGTTAAGCGGCTGGTGACCGAATTTGCGGGCAAGAAGCTACTAAGCGAAGACATTCCGCGCATCCCCTATCTAGAGGCTATGGAAAAATATGGATCAGACAAGCCGGATCTGCGCTTTGGAATGGAGCTAGTTGAGCTTACCGAAGAGGTAAAAAGTTCTGAGTTTGGCGTATTTAAAAACGCCGAATGCGTGAAGGCAATTCGCGTAAAGCATGCAAGTGAGCTGAGCCGTTCGCAAATCGACCAGTTTACCGACATTGCTAAAAGCGAAGGCGCCGGTGGCTTAGCCTATCTGACATACGAAGGCGGCGAAGTAAAATCACCAATTGCTAAGTTTTTGAAGCCTGAGGAACTGGACGCAATCAAGCAAAAGACAGGAGCCGAGGACGGCGACGTAGTGTTCTTTGGAGCAGACAAGCGCAGCGTAGTTAACAAGGTGCTTGGCCGCTTGCGTAACGAATTCGCGACGCATTTTAACCTGAAAGATCCGAACGTTATTGCACTAGCCTGGATTGTTGATTTTCCATTCTACGAACTCGACGAAAAAACCGGCAAAATAGACTTTGGCCACAACCCATTCAGCATGCCAAAAGGCGGTGCAGAGGCGCTTGCAGCAGAGGACAAGCTGGGTATTATTGCCGACCAGTACGATATGGTAATGAATGGCTACGAAATCTGCTCGGGCGGTGTTCGCAACCACAACCCCGAAATTATGTACAAAGTCTTCGGCCTGCTTGGCTTTGACGAGCAGTATGTAAACGCGCGTTTTAGCGCGATGATAAACGCCTTCAAATATGGTGCGCCGCCGCATGCAGGTTGTGCCTTCGGTGTCGACCGCATGTTTATGGTGCTGGTGGGCGAAGACAACATCCGCGAAGTGGTCGCCTTCCCTAAAAACGGTTCTGGTGTGGATGCGATGATGCAGTCGCCGGCTCTAGCGGAAATTGCTCAGCTGGACGAATTGAACCTGCGGATCGTTGAACATTAATGGAAGTGTGTACACTTAGTTACTATGGCATCAAGAGGCGATTTAGTCGGTATCACTAAGGCGAGACTGAAGACCGTAGATATTCTCAGTTCCGGCAATGATTGGGATGTTGCGGCGTATATAATGGGCTACGCCTTGGAGACCGCACTTAAGGCGGCAACTTGCAGGACACTGCACGTGGACCAGTATCCTGATGTCAAGTCGTATAAAAATGAGAAAATTGGTAACTACTTCATGACTCATAACTTTGACATGCTACTGCTGGTTAGTGGTCTTTCTGACATCTTTAGCGTTGATGGCATACAAGACGCTTTTCAGAATTGGTCAGACTTCACTCAGGAATACTCCGGGGAATGGACTAGTATGCGATATTTTTCAGGAAAATTTAATAAATCCAGTGTGGAGCGTTTACAAGATGCTCTGTATAAGGATTCGGGTAGTATAATCAAAACTATAGGTAGGCACAAAAGATGGTAGAAAGCTTTTTAGAAAAGATCAAAGAGATGCTTTACCAAGTCGAAGAAAGATTTGGGATAGTTGAGTTGTTCGCCGTACTGAAGATGGATGAGATAACTGACAAGTGGTCAATTATCGTTGGATCTTCATGGGTTAATGACGAAAATAGAAAAGAAGTTTTCGGACTTTTAATAGATCTAATGCGCAAGAGACTCGATGATGAAGAGCGGTACAGCATTGCTAGGATTGGGATCCTAAACTCAAGAGAGCATTTGGTTGAGTTAATGTTAGAGGAATTTAAATCAGATCAAAGTATTACCGATGACAGAAAGGTTAACGGTAATATTATTCACGAAGGTTTTATACTCAAGTCAGAGAAACAACAATAAGTCTAATTCGAACGACTATTTGATCACTTTTGCGATAGTGGGGACGAGACGTTCGTCAAATACGGATGGGATGATTTCGTCGGCCGTCGGATTTTCCACTAGGCTGGCGATAGCTTCGGCGGCGGCAATTTTATGCTCGTCAGTAATTTGCCGCACGTGATTATCTAGCGCGCCACGGAATATGCCTGGGAAGGCAATGGCGTTATTGACTTGGTTGGGGTAATCGCTGCGGCCAGTGGCGATCACAGCAGCGCCGGCTGCCTTTGCATCGGCAGGCAGGATTTCGGGATCAGGATTGGCAAGTGCAAAGATAATCGGGTTTTTGGTCATGGTGCGTACCATATCCTGGGTGAGCAGACCGGCGGACGACACACCTATGAATATATCAGCCCCGCGCACAGCGTCTTCCAATGACCCGCTCACATTGTCGCTGTTGGTGAATTCCAGCAGCCGCTGTTTTGAATCGTTCAAATCAGTACGGTCACGGCTGATTATACCTTTGCTGTCGACCGCCACCATGCGTGGTCCTGCATATTCGTGCAAGAGCTTGGCGATGGCAACTCCCGCTGCACCAGCCCCAACAATCGCTATGCTGCAATCTTTGAGATCACGTCCAGTTAGCTTGCATGCATTGATGAGTCCGGCCAGTGTTACCGTAGCAGTGCCATGCTGGTCATCGTGCATTACGGGGATTGGCAGCTCGGCTTTTAACCGTTCTTCGACTTCAAAGCATCGAGGGGCGGCAATGTCTTCGAGATTTATGCCACCGAAGCTTGGCGCAATGGCTTTTACGGCGGCTACAATTTCGTCGGTTGTGTGCACATTGAGTACAATTGGTACGCTATCTATATCGGCGAAGTGTTTGAACAGCATAGCTTTGCCTTCCATGACGGGCATGGCGCCTTCAGGGCCGATGTCGCCGAGGCCAAGTACGGCAGAACCGTCGGAGATAACTGCTACCAGATTGTTGGTCCAGGTGTATTCGGGCAGCTTGCTTGGGTCTTCGGCGATAACACGGCTAACTTGTGCTACGCCAGGGCTGTAGTAAGCGCTGAGTTTTTGCTTAGTAAGCTCATCTTGGTCGCGGAGGGTCAGAGTAATTTTGCCGCCAAATTTTTTGTGTAGTGCTAGTGCTAAGTCGTTTATGTCCATCATTTTAGTATACCGCCGTCTGCCTGGAATATTTTGCTACAATGGCTGCATGAAGCATATTGCTAAAGCCGAAGCTCAAAAGTTTGCCAACAGTGCAGCCTGCACGGTGTACGAATATGCGTTTGACGATCCGGACATAAACGGTGCAGTGGGCGTAATAAATGGCCGCTATCCAGAAACGGGTTGGGCAGTTAACGAGCGGTGCAAGGAACTAGTGTACGTGATGAGCGGGGAGGGAACGCTGGAGACGCATACGCAATCCCAGCCACTAAAAGTTGGTGACGCGGCGTTGATTATGCCGGGTGATCACTATTATTTTCAGGGCAGAAAACTGATTATTTTCATGCCGTGCGCACCAGCTTGGTCTTTGGATCAACACAAAGTCGTTGAAGGATAGTATCTACTAGGAGAAACGTTAGCCACTGACGTATGTCTGTCTCCTGGAGGTTTTGCTCTAGCGCTCAGCAGATCTTTTGTAACGGAACACATTCCAGGCAGCACATGCGTGAAAATCTCGGGCGTTATTGTCCGGGATTATTGCTTTGGTGTGCAGATTTTATCTTTTCAACCGACTTTGTAAGCGCCGCAATTTCCCGTTCGGTTTGTGCGTTAATTTCTTGCAGGCGTCGCTGCAGACGGCGTCTTCTGGTCGCAGGCGTGTCTCGAATTGGCGGGAACACTAATCGATCTCGTTTCATAACTAACCTCTAATAACGTAACAATGGAAGTGCAAGCGTATCGGCAGTTCAGTAGCGAAGTTAATAGAGGAATAATTTCTATTATTACAACTTGCATTTTGCAGTATAGCAAGAGCATAAGGAGAAAGTTGTGTTTTTTATCACAGAAGGTACATTTTCCTTCTTGCCGGAATGCCATAGGTAGCTATTCATATATTGGTCGCTGGCAGGACTGCTGAGGTATAGTTAGGATATGGCTCGCTACTACCGAAGGCGTCGTAGGAAGGATGATACGCCTGAAACCTTGCTGTTCCTGGGTGTTCTTACGGCCGCTGGACTTTACGGCAGGCTTTCTGCCCAGGATATCAATCTGCTTATTAGCGCTCTCTTATTGTTACCCGGAGTTATCCTTGCACTTGTTCTGTTTATCCAAATTAAGCGCACGCGACATGCAAAAGAGAAGCTACGCGCGCTCAACCTGGTCGATACCCACTACATGGATGGTCTGGCATTTGAAAAATATGTGGTCGAGCTAATGAAGAGCCAGGGCTACGCCAGGGTTACGCTTACGGAGCGCTATGATTATGGTATTGATATAGTTGCGCTCAAGGATGGCGTTCGTTGGGGCGTGCAAGTAAAGCGCTACAGTAACATGGTAAAGGCCGAGGCGGTGCGCCAGGTTGTAACTGCGCTCAATAAGTACAACTGCCAGCGGGCAATGGTTGTTACGAACAGCACCTATAGCCGTCCAGCCAAAGTTCTTGCCGAAAGCAACAACTGTGTTTTGATTGCCAAAGATGAGCTGGCGGAGTGGATTCTTGCCTTCCAAAAGGGTGGCTACAGAAATAGAGCAAGTGCCACCCGGGAACTGTCGGATAGTTCGCCCGACCAAACAGCGTAAACGTTGGCTTAGCCGTTAAGCTCGAGCTGCATATATGCCACAGAATTTGTTACTATAGGCAGTGATATGGCGAAACGCAGACACCGGCTGGCCGCATGAAGAGAATGTTTAAGTGGTTTGCCCGCCACAAAGTGACCGCAGTTTTTGCGGTGCTCGTACTGACTTTTGCACTGTGGTTTTTGGGCTCAATGCTTGTCTGGAATGTGCAGGTGCACTTTGAGCGGGAGCGGTTCGTTAATGCGCGCAGAGACCTCTTTTCCCTGACTGCGCATATCCCAAGCCAAAATATTAATAGGTTCAGCGATTGTAGTTACACAGATGATGGATCAATTTTTGCAACGAAGCATCTTGGATGTGAGACTGGAGCGGAGGTAGTCTATCCGGGTATATCCAAGGAACAAACAGAGGACCTAACGAACGTAGTACGCAAGACCTTAATTCGGGGTGGGATTCAGCTGGAAGACAACAAAGGGGCTAGGGTACCGGGTGATTTATTAGCTGAACGCTTTAATAATCATAAGTTAGCTTGCATATTGACGTCGACCTACTATGACGGGAGCGTCCCAGCGTATTCCAGGGACGATGCGGTTCCAAGTAAGGGGGAAGCTTCACTAATTGTGGTAAGTTGCTCGGGGAAAGCAAAAGCGGAATACTTCCCAGTCACAAATAATTGACCTGAGTGCAAGCATAGTATACAGTAGCTATAACTAGCTGGAGATTTGCTGTGTGGCTGTACTGTAAGCGAGCCGTTCTGTCTTCCCTGTGTTTGACGTTATTACTGAGTGGTATATGGGTTAGTTTTCGTGGTGCTTCAGCGCAAGGCGACCCAAGTTGGTTGGGGACAGATGCGCCAACTTTAAGCAAAGTTGTTGACTTGCCTGCGGATGTAACCCCGGACGACTACACAATAAATTGCACTAAGACGCTCTATATACCCAAAGGGGAAACTGCATCTCGAACCGTATGCACGTATCCGTCACCGCTGGGCGTGCTAACCGTGGACGGTCAAATTGAGACAGGCGCTAATGTATTCGCGCCTCTGAGCGGCCCAAGTCGTCAGTCAACGTTTATCCCCTCGGCAGATGCTTCAGTTGCGCTAATCTCACTTTCGTCACCCACGATAGGCAACGAGGTCGGTATATACAGAGGCCTAAGCAAGGCAGATCTGCAAATGGTACTTACGGATGGTCAGGGTGTGTATTACCAAGTGGCTAAATATCCTGATATCCTACTGCGTGATCCAGCTACGGGCAAACCGCTGCAGCTTAATACGACCGATATTGTGTTTTCGTCGAATGGCGAGTGGATGGTGTCGGACATGCCGCAGGGTGGTTTAGTGCGGGTAAATATGTACGACTTGAGCGTAAAGCTCTTTGCGGCACCTATCGAACCGAGCTGGTTTCTGGGCATAGCTAATCCGCCGTTAGCCATTAGTAATGATGGCAACTATGTAGCGGCTAATACGGATATTTGGGGAAATGGCAACCTAAACGTGTATGATTTATCGACCTGCGATAGCCAGCTCGATATGCGGCCAAAGGATGCGGTGTACTGTGCTGGCAAGAACGTATGGCAGGGTGAGGCGCTGACGGGTCAACCGATAGGCCGTGGTTTGGTGAATGATATGCCGGGAGTGCAGCATCCCATGCATCTGCGTTTTATAAATAATGACACGCTTAGTTTTGATGCGCGTTACGATGTGGCCGCGGGTGGTAAGTATAAAGTTGCGGAGTTTGTGGCAACTGCGTCGGGTGGGGTGCAACATAAACTAGGTTTGTTGGGGTTGGGCGATTCGTATATATCGGGGCAGGGAGCGTTTGCGTATACACCTGGAAGTGACGATAGTAATGATACTTGTCACTTATCCGAAAGGTCATATCCATTTTTACTTGGCAAAGATTACTTTAACTCATACGGCTCAATAGCTTGTTCGGGTGCTCAAACTTTCAATGTCGTAGGCTCTAGCAAAAAATATGTTGGTCAAGCTAATGATAAGATTGAGGAGCAATATAGGGACAAGCCCAACATCCTAGCAAATTTCCTTCCAGGCTATATTTACCAGCAAGAGTTTGCATCAAATTACCTGCCAGAAGCAATGCTCCTGTCGGTGGGTGGTGACGACGTAGGCTTTGCCGATATTGTAAAGTCGTGTGTTGCAAATAGTGGTGGAGGTACATGCTATAACATGTATGAAGACCGTGCTGAACTTGTGCAAGAAATGAATGCCACCTATCCCAAACTGGTACAGACATATGAAACCTTGCGCGAGCAGTCTGGCGGTGCCCGGCTATACGTTGTAGGTTATCCGCAAGTGGCAAAGGTAGGCGGGGATTGCGCGCTGAATGTGCACCTAAATGCCGACGAAGTAGCTTTTGCAGCTCAGCTTATAAGCTATCTGGACGGCATAGTGCGGCAGGCTGCCCAAACTGCGGGCGTGTTTTACGTGGACACGCAGCATGCGTTTGACGGGCACCGCCTGTGTGAATCTGGCGACAAGGCAATGAATGGCTTCACGATTGGCAATGACGCAGGTGTAACTATAGACGGCCATACTATCAACTTTATTGGTTCGGAAAGTTACCACCCGACGATACTGGGCTACCAGCTGCTTGCCCAAAGTATTGCGGCGCAAACAAATGATCTGACGGCATCAATGCCTATAGCAGCTACTTACGCTATGCCGCAGTTTGACCCAACTATGCCTTTTCTAACGAGTGTGCCGGCCACCGGTAGAGCGATCAACCACGTTGCGTATAGTGCGGGCATCGCCAATGATTTTGCCGTTCGGGGGAACACCCGGCAAATTGCAGTGGACGGAAACGATATGCAACTACAACCGGGTAGCACATATCAGGTGGTCCTGCATTCGACGCCAACGCTGCTTGCTGAGGGTAGTGTGGATAGCGCGGGCAATATCGCAACAGCAGTGCAGTTGCCTGTCGGTACCGATCCTGGCTACCACACATTGCATGTGTACGGCACGAACATGGCTGGCGAGCCGGTGGATATACAGAAGATGCTGTATGTGGCGGCGAGTGCAGATGATTATGACGGTGATGGGGTTCTGAACAATGCTAACAGCTGTTTATTTGTATCTCCGACGGGGCAAGATATCGACCAAGATGGTATTGATGATTCATGTGATCCAGTTATTGCCGCACCAAAAGTGCAGGCACCTGTTTCTGACAATGTGCAGACGACTGAACAGGCAATAACGAGGACCAGCAATGTGGTACGGGCGGTGTCGCCAGGAGAAAATGTGTCTAGTTCGGCTGGAGTGGTCCTAGGGGACGCCGTGGTGGATGATGATGTGCTGCCGCGATCTATTTCTCCGAGTGCCAAGGGTCCGATTGCTCAAAAGCTTTTTCGTTTAGATTGGACATGGGTATTCAGTGTGGGTTTTGTGTTAACGATGGGTGTCGCGGCATTGAGCTATAGACGGCTATAGTGGGGTTTGGCTTCTGGTGTCCATTGCCGTCTTTGTATGACTCAATTTTTTACGGTGATTCCTGAGTATGCGTACGCAGCCTTACACTTACGTGGTTGCACGGCAGTTTATAATTGTACGTATGGATATGCACCATCCATCTGCCAGCCGGTACGACGATGAGTCGGACGACGAGCTGAATGAACACTGGCGCGAGCCGGGTGATCCTGATGGTGTAGTTGCGGCAGAGCTAAAGCTTCGCCAAGGCTTGGGGCATCCCAAGCCCCCACATTCACCAGTGGTACGCTATCACATAAAGGATTGGCACATGCCCCGTGTGCCCTGGAAAACAGTGCTGGGTGTAGCTCTCGTGCTTGCCACAATAGGAGTGGCGTACTGGATGGGTTTTCAGAGGGCAGTGCACCCTCCAAAGAAGCAGACTGCGCAGTCACAAGTGCATGGTCAAACTGCCGAAACGGTAGTGGCACCAGCAACGCATTATGATTCAACAGCGTATGGCATTGGCGTAGACTACCCCAATAACTGGGTAGTTTCAGATACACCCCAAAAGCTCACTATAACCTCACCCAACTACACACTCACTGGCCTAAACGAGCAGACTACTGGACATGTGATTGTAAGTGTGCAAAATCAGCAGGCAAGTGTGCCCGGTTTTCCGGCTGGTGGCGCTACTGCCAGTCTGGATTCTGATAAGCTTACCTATAAGCAGCCCACCAGTGTGCAGCGTGCCCAGACGTATGTAAGCTACTTGGGTTACAACAGCCCTAGTGGTATAGATGCACTGTATTTAACGGGTGATAATGGCTACCCTAAGGGCCAGTTTGTGCCCATGAGTGACGTCGTAAAGGGTAACCCACTTATTGGCGTTACGTTCGCCAAGTGTAGCACCAGCTATTGCACTAAGGGTACACCGGCGCCCGTGACATTGCAGGCAGCAAGCTGGCAGAACAGTAAAATCAAACCCGTAATACTAAATATACTGCAGTCAATTACCGTAAGCCCGTAAGACTATAAGGCTGGCGCATTATCTAGTGATTGCCACACGTACCAGCTGGCGATGCTTTCGTAGGGATGCCAGTGGTTTTGCATTGCAATGTCGGTAATTTGCTGGGGGGTAGGCGCGTCGGCAAAACCATATAGTTTGCGTACGCCATTGCGAATGCCTAGGTCGCCAATGGGTAGGATGTCGGTGCGGCCCATGGCGAACATCAGAAACATATGGGCGGTCCATACGCCGATACCTTTTACGGCAGTCAGCTCCGTGATGATTTCGTCATTACTGAGTGCATCTAGATGGTCAAATCGTACTTTACCGTCTACAACGTGCTGTGCCAAATCAAGCACATAGGCAGCTTTTGCGCGCGAAAAGCCTAGGCCGCGAAGCGTCTCGACATCAGTTGTTAAAATTTCTTCAGGCGTAGGGAAGTGACCACCGAACAAATCGCGGAATCGTTTTTCTATGCTGCGTGCGGCGTGAATGCTCAGCTGCTGGCTGATGATGCTGTCCACCAGTTCCTGGTAGTAATTTTCATGCGGCCGTATGGTGCATAGTCCAGTACGCTCAATAACTGGTCGCAGGACAGGGTCGCGCCCACTCAAATACTCAGCAGCCTCTTGGGCGGTTGTTTCACTCATTGGTATCATGGCTTTAGTATATATTTATTAGCCTAACTTTTAGCAATATAAGCTTTGCGCTAGCCTAGTGCTTCGAGTATAGTAGCGTTCAAAGGATGGGTAGAATGACAGACACAAACGACCCCGAAAAACGGAAAACTATGCGCAAACTTTTTCGTTCAAAACCAGGTACAGAACCTGAGCTAGAAGATGCGGCTGAGTTAAACGAACCTGAAGAGCTGCAGCGACCACAGACCAAGACCGAATCCGAGCCCGAAGACCCCGTGACCGAGAAGGCTGTAGACGACATTATGAAGTCGGACGCAGATGAAGCACTTAAGGCTCAGGATGATGCCGCCCAAAAGGTGGAGACGAAACAAAGCTTTCTTAAACGTCTCAAAAGTGCGTGGGTTCGCTGGTGGACGCATCCACGTACGCGGAATGGCAGTATCGCGGTAATCGGGCTAGCACTAATTGCGGTGGGCGCAGTGCCGTTTACTCGTTACAACGTTGCCGGATTGGTCATGCAGGCCTCGGTAACAGTTACGGTAGCCGATAGCCAAAACGGCGCACCAGTGAGTGGCGCCACGGTAAAACTAGGTGGCAAAACGGCCGAAACTGACGCAAGCGGTAAGGCGCTACTGCACGTGCACGCTGGTAGCAAAACACTGCAGGTGAGCAAACAATACTACAAGAGCGCCTCGCAGAGTGAACTAGTGGCATTATCTGGCAATACATTTAAAGCAAAATTGGTTGCACTCGGCCACCAGGTGCCCGTAAAGGTGATTAACAAAATCACTGGTAAGCCAGTTGCGGATGCAGTTATAACGGTGCAGGGTGCCAAAACTAAAACGAACGCTAGCGGTACTGCCACGGTCGTGCTGGCATCGAGTGTCACAACGCAGACAGCAACTATCGGTTTGGGTGGCTACAACACAGCCGCCATCACTGTAACTGCCACTGGTGACGTTACTAAAAATACCTTTAGCATTGTCCCTGCCGGTAAGCTTTATTTCCTGTCAAACCTAAGCGGCAAGATTGACGTGGTAAAAACCAACTTAGATGGCACTGATCGCCAAACGGTTCTGGCCGGGACGGGTAATGAAGATCGCTATACTACATCGCTGCTGGCATCGCGTGATTGGAAGTATCTGGCGTTGCTTTCTAAGCGCTCTGGTGATAACGCAAGTCTGTACCTTATAGACACGACAAACGGCGACAAACTTTCGACAATAGACGAGGGCAACGCGAACTTTACGTTGGTCGGTTGGAGCGGTGACCGGTTTGTCTACAAAGTGGACCGTAGCTCTGTGCAGAGTTGGCAGCCGAACGCACAGGCACTCAAATCTTTTGATCCGACGACCAGCAACACGTTGTTGCTCGATCAGACACAGGCTTCGGGTACTGGCCAGAATGACTATGCGCGGCAGCAGGTCGTTAGCACGTATCTGATTGGCGACCAGGTGGTCTACTCAAAGACGTGGTATGGCTTTGGCAATAATATTTTGAGTGGCAAATCATCGGAATTTGATAGCATTGGCTCCGATGGCTCAGGTCACAAGACACTGAAGACGTTTACGTCTAGCAGTCTCAGCGGCTACGGCTATTTTAATCTTGATCTCACCACCAACCTGTATGAGCCCTCTGGCGTATACATTGAGTTCTCCCACGACAATACTAACGATTTTTACGATTACGATGACGGCAAGGTTACGCCAGACACGACCATGACAGCCGAGAAGTTTAACGGGATTGCATACAGCACCACCTTCTTGCTTTCGCCCTCGGGCCACAGTACATTCTGGTCTGATCCGCGCGATGGCAAAAATACGCTCTTCACTGGCGATGCGGACGGGAAGAATCAGAAACAAATAGCATCACTCAGTGACTACAACACCTATGGCTGGTTTACCGATGACTACTTGCTTACATCTAAAAGCAGCAGCGAGCTATATGTTATGCCAGCCGCCGGCGGAACGCCACTTAAAATTACCGATTACTACAAGCCAGCCATAAACTACAACGGTTATGGTGGCGGCTACGGCGGCCTTTAGTCCCACGAAGTCTGTTTAAGGGGTTAATGCTCATTTCTCAGAGAGAATAATCGGGCACAAATAGGTCTTTTACTATGCTGCGCATGCGAATGGCGCATTGGTACAGAGCGAAGGTGAGTTTTGGCGTCTCCGATGATATTGTAGCGCCAGGTCGTGGATTATTGGATTTAGAATCTATACTTCTTTTTTAGCAATAGGGCTACCGCTAAGTTCACAAATGGTTATACGGCCGTCGCTTTGTAAATAGCCTCGCCAGGCGCGATTACGGAGCCGGAATGGACGGTCAACTGACACTGTGTGGCTGCCAGCCAGTCTTCCGGCACGCTTTAGATCACGCACAATTTTGCGCCGCTCACGGTTGGTGTCGGGATCTATCATGTGGGTAACTTGGGCGTTGTGGCGAATAGGTGCAATGCCCACATCTTTGCTGGCTGCTCCAACCCAGAACTGTACGCCGGGCTTTGGCTGACTTGGCCGATAAAATCGGTTCCAAAAGCGCACATGGTGCTGGAGTTTGCTAGCTAAACTTGGGTCGGCTGCCCAAAAACGTACATGGTGACGTTGAGCGCGACTGCCAGCGATGCGCATCTGGAAGCCAAAATCTTGCTTCCTGCCGAATAAGTACAGGCGGCTCATCGGTGCGGTTGGATATGACCTGCTAGTAAGGGCGGCTATGATTTCGCGTACGATGTTAAGTGGTGAATGTGCGTCGGCCTGTCTCCAGCCGGCTGCTTCCATGGCTGCTACGACTTGCTCGCGCGTTCCTATGAGACCGATATTAATGGGGTCGCTGGCAAAACCATCGGGCGTTGTACAGTAGAGGGGCAGGTGAATTGGCTGGTAAAAAAGGCGGTACACCCGGAAAAGCACAGGAATAATGACGTATGCCATAACCACGTAGGTGATAAACAAGGCGAGCGCTACTGGTGTCCGGTTATCAAAAAAGGGGAATACGCGCCAAACGGCCACATAAATAAAAAACGCACCAACCAGGAGCACGGCTAGGCGCTTAGCGGCACGGATAATTAGTGGTCTCATATGGGTAGTTTACGTACTATCCTATATCATATCAGTGATGCGCATCAGCAACCATGATAAAGAGCAGTTTCTAGAAGTCCTGTGGAACCATTATGCGAACTCGGGTCGAAATGCGCTGCCGTGGCGCTTGCCGGGAGAGAATGGCGTACTCGACCCGTATAAGGTCATGGTGAGCGAGCTGATGCTTCAGCAAACGCAAGTGGGCAGGGTAGTGCCCAAATACCACGAATTTCTTGAGCACTTCCCCACTGTGCATGATTTAGCCAAAGCGGAGCTAGGCGATGTGCTGCGGGTATGGCAAGGGCTTGGCTATAACCGACGCGCTAAGTTCCTGTGGCAGGCAGCACAAATAGTTGACAAGCTCAAGCATTTTCCAGACAACGTGGCCGATCTAGTGAAGTTACCGGGTGTTGGCGTAAACACGGCCGGCGCCATTGCCGCCTACGCCTACAACTTCCCCGCTGTTTTTATAGAGACCAATGTTCGTACCGTCTATTTGCATCACTTTTTGGCTGATAGCGTCGACGTTCCCGATGCGGAAATTACAGAGCTGCTAGAGCAAACAATCGACCACGAAAATCCGCGTGAGTTTTATTGGGCGCTGATGGATTACGGTACACACCTTAAAGCGACAATCGGTAACGTAAACAAGGCAAGTAAGCATTACGCGAAGCAATCTAAGTTTCATGGGTCTCGGAGGCAAGTGCGCGGTCAGATTATCCGTTTACTGGGCAGTGGTCCACATACATTGGTAGCACTACGAACTGCAATAGAAGATGCGCGTCTGGAATCAGTGCTACACGATTTAATAACAGAAGATCTGGTACGACAAAACGGTGGCCAATACTATCTGTAACAGGTACAATAACGAGCATGGAACCGAAAATCGAACCAGTAGTGCCAGGCCCAAATCCTGAAGGAAACACAGGTGGGGCGACTTCAGCTCCAGCACCAAAGGCTGAAGAGCAGCCTACTGCGGTGTCTCTAGCGGAAAAAACGCAAGCAGAGACCCAAATACAAACGCCCCCTACCCCAGCCCCTCAACCTTCGGCAGTACCCTCGAAAGAACCTGTTACGGGCACCAGAAAACCGGCTCTTGCCATTGTGCTGGCGGCAGTCGTCTTTGCAGGACTCGCTGGCATGGCATATTACGCATACATTAAAACCAAGTAGTCTGTAGCATGAAAATCTTTACTAGTCTTACTGATCCTGAGCTCACCGCGCTTCTTAAAGAAGGCGCCGTGGGAGTGTTGCCTAGCGACACGGTGTATGGACTGGTGTGCCGCGCGGCTAATGAGGCTGCGGTCACTCGCCTGTATCGGCTCAAGAGCCGTGAAAACAAACCGGGTACTATCGTTGCCGCAAAGTTGCAACAGCTTATCGATTTAGGACTGCGCGCCCGTTACCTGAAAGCGGTCGAGCAGTACTGGCCGAATCCGTTGAGCGTTGTTATTCCATGCGGTGCTGAGCTTACCTATTTGCATCAGGGTAAGGGCTCTCTGGCCGTCCGGGTAACAGCAGATAAGCGCTTTGGTGATCTGCTAAAACACACGGGCGCCTTGCTCACCTCAAGCGCTAACCAGCCGGGCGAGCCACCGGCCACTAGCCTTGCTGAGGCACAGGCGTATTTTGGTGATTCGGTCGATTTTTATGTCGATGGTGGGGTGATAACCGATCACGTACCTTCTACGGTGATTCGTATTGTGGATGATGCTATAGAAGTCTTGCGTGAGGGCGCGGTAAAAATTGATGAAAACGGGAGAATGGGGTAGTACATGACATTTGACGAATACCAAACGCAGTCAAAGGGAACGGCGCAGTACGGTGATTTTGTGCCAGGCTGGGTATACCTGGCGCTTGGACTGGCCGGCGAGAGCGGCGAAGTAGTCGATAAAATTAAAAAAGTTGTACGTAACGCTAATGGAGTGTTTTCTGACGAGGCAAAGCTAGAACTGCAGAAGGAGCTAGGCGATGTACTGTGGTATGTGAGTCAGCTGTGTGAAGAGCTTGGCTTTTCTATGGACGAAGTAGCACGTATGAACCGCGCTAAGCTGGAAGATCGCAAGGCTCGTGGGGTCATTAAATCACGAGGGGATAACCGGTAGGTGGCCTTTTGGGGCACAGACAGTGTGCATTTGAGATATTTTAGCGAAATAGTGAGCAGTAATACTGGCAAGAATTAATTAAAAATTGTAAAATATATTCTATATGTATCGGGATGGATTACTGCTCCCACCTCAAGAGGTGGGGCCACATGATAACCAGGATAGGAAAAAGGAAAAGAAGCGCCAAGCCGCTGCAGGCTTGGTGTTAGCTCCGCCTGTGGAGCCGGGAGAGGTAACATCGCCGCCCCCCAAAAAAGAGCCAACGGCCCTTGATAGGGCATTCGCGAGACTAATGGTGCAGCGAGGCCGTGAAAGTAGGGCGGTGGATACTAAGTCGGAGCCGGAAGAGGCTGTAAAGCCAGAGCATACAGAGGAGCAGCATCGCGACGATAGCTCCACAGAGAAGCATGTAGAAACAGGTGACGAGGCTGAGTCCATCAATGCAGAAGCTGTCACCAATAGCCCTGTAGAGCGCGAGTCGGAAGTGGCCAGCACAAACAAGTACGAAGATGGTGGATATAAACCATTGCCACGGTTCGAGTTTAACGCTACTGAATTTGTTAATGGCGGCGAAGTTATAATCCCGCGAGGTGGCAGCACTCCGGTAGAGGCACAGCCCACTGTGCATGAAGTGCAAGCTGAACTAGTAGAGACGGCAGAGGGACGGCCCGTTGCGTATGAAGCGCAAGCGGCAGAAATAGTAGAGGCAACAGAGGCACCTACAGAAGAGCAGCCTGCAGAAGAGCGGGTCGAGGCAACAACTATTGAACCTACGGAGTATGTAATCCGTGACACTGTCGATGAACACTTAGAAGCCCCCCGCCCTGATCTTGGCGATTTGGGTGCGGGTGGCGGCGAAGTTCCACCTGTAGGGCCGTCCGAGACATTACATGGGGAGCCACCTGAAGAGCCGCCGAGGCACCCTAGTGTTGCACCTTCTCCTGGGCTCCGTCATCAAGCAGCCCGGATGTTGTATGGAAGGCTAGGGCGTAGGGGTGCTGCCCGAGCTGTGGCGACACCTCCGGCGGTTGTAACGAGACGTGAGCTTGATAATGCAGTCCACGACGCCTATAGAGATGGGCAAAGGCGTGGCGTGGGGTTCGGGTTACTGGTGGCTGGCTATGAGCATTTTAAGCACAAACGCCGAGAGAAGAAAGCCGAAAAGCGTTACCAGGCTCAAGGCAAGAAGCTGGAAAAGACTCAGCAGGAACACAGATTTGCGCTAGAGGAACAACAGAGACAGAGAAATGTAGTTGAACGTAGACTAAGTAGCGCAGAACGTCAGTTACATGGTGCCGAGCGTGAGCAGCGTTTAGATAGTCAAGCTCGTATCGAGAAGCGGCCTATAAGTGCACCAGAGCAGGCAACTCCCGTAGAACAGCAACCTAATATTCCTCCGGAGCACCGCCTCGAGTCCAGCGCGTGGCACACCATTGAGGTTGATGCCAAAACCGGTCGGCCCGTTGAAGCGCCAACTTTCCAATATGGTCACGAATATTACCGCGAACGCGCCCAAGAAAATGCACCTGTGGAGCAGCGTAATGCTGTCACTGGTGGCGTTGCGCTTGTAGGTACTACTCAATCCGGCGACACTCCTTCTGGGGCAATTCCCGCTTCGCTGCCTAGTGATCTGCCGGACGCTACTATGCAGGGTCCGCCACCATCCGCTTCTCAAGAGGCGACGCCGAAGCCGGTGTCAAAATCCTTCTCTAACACAAGCCAATCCAGCGCGCCGCTATGGCCATGGCTGCTTGCACTTGTCGTGATTGTGATTAGCTTGGTGCTGGCATTACACTAGCCTTTCCCCTTTAGCGGTAAATTCGCCGAAGGTGATGAAGCCATAGGGGGCGTGAGCTGGTATGTTTGTGACTATCATACGCGGCGGTTGATGCGGCTTACGGTATAATCATACTCAAGATGAATAAGCGGTATCTGCATCACATGTGGAGAATATATCGTCGGGCAAAACCCCGGTATTTTATTGCTGCGGTTGTGGTGTTTGGCCTTGTCGGCTTAGTGAGCCTGCGTCATAACAATGAGCGCATGGTGCAGCTGAGAGATACGGTGTATGCGGCCGATAAAAACAATGACGATGTCGAAGCGGCGTTACGTCAATTGCGTATGTATATCTACGGCCACATGAACACAAGTCTGGCAAGTGGCCCAAATGCCGTGCATCCGCCCATTCAGCTCAAGTACACCTACGAACGTCTACAACAAACTCAGCAGAATGCCCTGGGCCAAGGTAATAGCTCACTGTATAACCAGGCACAGGTATATTGTGAGCAACAAACACAGGTAGGCAGCGAGGTGATTGCCTGCATTCAGCAGTATGCAATAGATCATGGTGTGCAACTAGCGCCTATTCCCGATAGTTTGTATAAGTTTGATTTTACTTCAGCCAAGTGGTCCTTTGATCTAGCGGGCTGGAGTTTACTCCTCACGGGCTTATCGTTCCTAGGGTTCCTAGTGGCTGCTTCGTACCACTGGTGGGCTAAGAAATACCTGTAGATCAAGCTGTTGTCCCTCCGATGGTTAGCCGGATCCTCTTATCCGCTTTTCGTGGATTAAGCCAGCGGCCTGTCAAGCTCAATATAAAAAACGCCGTGCTAGACGGCGTTTTTTATATTGAGCTACGATTTATTTATTAGTGCTTGTGTTAGCACTTGGCGTAGTGTTTCCTTGGGTTGTGCTGCTGCTAGCCTGTGTTTGGCTGCTTACTTGACTACAATCGGGGCCGTTTGGATTTTGCTTTATGAACTGCTTAATGCTGCTCACGACTTTACCGTTATCTTGCAGATTCTCCCAGAAAGCTATCTGATCACGATTAATGACCATCGCATCGTATGGATCGTGAATCTGCTGACAGCCTAGTTTAACCAAGGAGTAGTTGTTGCTGGTATTGTTCGTGCTCGTGCTGGCGTTACTTTGCGTCAGGTAGTAAATGTTCGCCATCCGCACATACTGACTAGTCAGGTTAGTGATGTTTCCAAAATAAACCTGACCGTTATTTAAAAAGACCGCCTGGTATTTGCTTGCGCTAACATATCTGCGTTCGTTAGTGCTGTTAGTCCGGGTGATTGCTAGCGCTACACCAGCAATCAGTAGGGCGATGCCCACTAACATTAAACCATTAAAAACTTGCAGCCAATTGCGGCTGGTCTTGGCGCTATCTGAGTTTTTTTCTTCCTGATGATCGGAAGTGTTTGGCGCCGGGGAAGCTGATGCGGGCCGCCCGCTGGCCGGTTGGGTTATTTGGCGAAAATCCATCTGTTTAAACCACCTTTAGATGCTATTAGTAACAACCACAAGTGTAATACAATATCCCTCTCTTGAGCAAGTCTCTACCCTCTTTCGGTGGCTCATACCGTAGAACACCTGTTGACAAACAAAATCCGACCAGAGTATGTTAGGGGTACTAACATTAGTTATAAGGGGAGATATACGTTATGGCTTACAAGCACACGAACTCGAAGGGTGTTACCTATTTTTTGAACAGTAAAGAAGTTACGCTTCGCGGTGGCAAGAAGCAGACCATCTACTACTTCTCTAAGGACGAGCGCCCAGAGGGTTGTGACCTGCCAGCTGGTTTTACTGTTAACGAAAACCCACGCAACGGCTTTTTGACCGTTAAGCGCGGCTAGTCCAATTTTTATAAAAACGCCTTGGTACATTCTAAGGCGTTTTTATTTTATGGTGAAAATATGATAGGGTGAAGTGTATATGGCAAAAACGGACGACATTATTCTAAGAGTGGAGAACCTGCAAAAATCCTATAACGGCCAAAAGGCCGTTGATGGTATTAGCTTCGAGGTAAAGCGCGGCGAGATTTTTGGGATACTCGGTCCGAACGGAGCTGGCAAGACTACAACCCTGGAGATGATCGAAACACTTCGTGAAATAGACGGTGGCAGTGCGTCAATCGATGGTGTAGATGTGGCGACTAACCCCTATAAAATCCGCGGTATGATTGGCGTGCAGCCGCAGACGCCCGGTTTTCAGGACAAAACCAAACTCACTGAGCTTATAGAAATGTTCGCTGCTGCATATGGCGAAAAGGTTGATCCTAAGAAATTTCTGGATGAAGTGAACTTGAGCGAAAAGGCTAATAGCTATGTTGAACAGCTTTCGGGTGGCCAGAAGCAGCGCTTTAGCATCGTAACCGCATTGGTGCATAACCCAAAAGTATTCTTCTTGGATGAGCCTACGACCGGCCTTGACCCTCAAGCTCGGCGCAACCTTTGGGAGCTGATTGAAGAAGTTCGGGACCGAGGCATTAGCGTTATTCTCACCACTCATTACATGGACGAAGCGGAGGTTCTTTGTGACCGTATTGCCATTATGGACCGAGGCAAGATTATCAAGCTAGATACCCCAAAGAACCTCATAAAGGGTCTGCTGGCTCAGGGTTTTAAGAAAGAGCAGAGGGTGGAGCAGGCGAATCTGGAAGATGTATTCATCGACCTTACTGGAAAGGCGTTACGATCATGACGACAAAACAAAAGCTCTTTACGGTCTGGACCTTTTTCCGTATTAATTTGCGGCGCGTCTTTCGTGATCGGCTGGCGCTCTTCTTTACCTTTTTGTTCCCGCTCATTTTCTTATTTGTCTTTGGATCTCTGAGCCACAATAACTCTGTATCGCTCAATGTGGCGGTTATCAATGAATCGCAAACAGCGTTCGCAAAGCAATTTGCCACACAACTCAATAAGAGCAAGGTAATCAAAGTTAACAAACAAGTTGCCACGTTCTCTGACGCCAACCAGCGAATGAGTCGAGGCGAGGTAGATGCCACCATCGAGCTGCCAGCCGGTTTCGGCAGTTTGCAGAGTGGTGTGCCTACCGGCAAGGCCGTGGTGCACTATACGCAGAACAATGAACAGGCTGCGCAAACACTAGTTTCTGTACTGCAAGCGCAGTTCCAGGGCATTAATGCTGGCCTTGTTGCTAATAAAACGCCTTTTACGGTAACAAGCCAGCAGAACAACGAGCATAGTTTGAGTGCGTTCGATTACACATTCACTGGTCTGCTTGGCTTCTCTATCTTGGGTGCGGGTATATTCGGCCCCATGAACGTATTTCCTGAACTAAAGAAGATGGGTATATTGCGCCGTTTGCACACGACGCCGCTGCGGGTTTGGCAGTATTTCCTCTCGACGATGATGGGGCAGGCGGTGACTGGCCTGCTTTCAATCGGCGTAATGTTTGTTGTTGCCCACGCGGTATTCAATCTGGATCCTGTGGGTAGCGTGCTGCAGTTTGGTATCTTTGTGGGATTGGGCATAATCTTGGTTCTGGGTATTGGTTTGGCACTCGGCGGTTGGGCTAAGAACGAGCGACAAGCAGCACCACTGGGCAACATTATTGTGTTCCCCATGATGTTCCTGACCGGTGTGTTTTTCCCACGCTTTTTGATGCCGCAGTGGCTGCAGAGCATTACCACCTATATGCCACTGACACCGGTGATTGATGGTGCGCGGATGATCCTTACGGAAGGCAAGACACTGCTCGATCTGGGTCCACAGCTGGCGGTTATGGCGGTTTGGTTCGTGATTATCTACGCCATTGCTTTCCGAGTATTCCGCTGGGAATAATAAAAGACTATGCATATCTATTTTTCAGGAATCGGCGGTTCAGGTATCAGTGCTTTGGCGCTTCTCGCCAAACAGGCAAACTTTGAAGTTTCTGGCTCTGATATGCAGGAAACTCCGTATCTACCGATGCTTAGAGACCATGGTATTACCAATATTGCCATCGATCAAAGCTACGAGCATATTGCTGCGGTGCATGCAGCGCATCCCATCGATTGGTATGTGTATAGCTCGGCGCTGGCCATGAGCCAAACCAAGCCAGACGAACTGCGCTTCTGTGAGGACAAGGGCATCCGTGTTTCTAAACGAGATGAGTTTCTTAATATGCTCTTCGAAAAGAAAGACCAAAAGCTGGTTGCCCTAGCTGGTACGCACGGCAAAAGCACGACGACTGCTATGGTTGTATGGCTCTGTAAGTCTTTGGGTTTACCAGTGAGTTATTCCCTGGGGGCCAAAATTAGTTTTGGCGATCTTAGCTACTTTGACCCGGCCAGTGAGTATTTTGTGTATGAGTGCGATGAGTTTGATCGCAACTTTCTCGCCTTTCATCCGCACCTTTCGGGCATTACGGGTCTAAGCTGGGACCACCACGAAATCTTCCCAACACTCGAAAACTACAATGATGCGTTTCGCGAATTTATTGGGCAGAGCAAGCAAACAATAATCTGGCAGAGCGATGCTGACCGGCTTGACCTCCAGAATGCTTCCAATAATCTGCAAACAAACGTAACCATTTTAGATGCCACTACAGCTGCGATTGATGAACTTACGCTGCCGGGTCGCTTTAATCGAGAAGATGCGTGGTTAGCCGTTGAACTCGTTGCTGCGATGACTGGTAAATCACCTACAGAGCTCATTCCTCATATCAATCACTTTCCAGGTCTGACGCAGCGCATGGAACTGCTTGCACCTAACTTGTACACCAATTATGCCCACACACCCGAGAAAATTAAGGGTGGCATGGATGCCGCGCTCGAAATTGCCCGTGCCCAAAAGCAAAACGTGGTAGTGGTATATGAGCCACTGACCAATCGCCGCCAGCATTACATCAAGGACGACTACAAAGATTGCTTTGCTGGAGTCGCAAAACTGTATTGGGTGCCAACCTATCTGGCTCGTGAGGATCCTAATTTACCGCTGCTGACTCCTGCCGAGCTGATTCCCTATTTAAGTAATGCTTCGATTGCTGAGCCAGCAGAAGTGAACGATGCGTTGAAAAAGGCCATTCAAAATCACTTAGACAAAGGCGACCTAGTGGTGGCGATGGATGCGAGTGGTAAGGGTAGCTTGGACGAGTGGCTACGCCAGCAATTTACCGCTCAAAAGTAGCAATTAGCGTTGTAATATAGGCAGTTTCTGGGACGATCCAGCGTTGAAACTATTTATGTTTTGTGCTATAAATGGTTTATGGTAGCCGGTGAAGGAAGTCGAGGATCTGAAGATCCTAACTACCATAACCTACGTCGCCGGCAAGTTTTAGAAGACAACCTTGGTCTCTCTCCGGCTGACGCAGAGAGAGTGACAACCGATTATCCTGAGGGAGCACTGGACTGGCTTGAACAGCGGCCTGGCGAAAAGCCTGACGATTTCTGCGATAGAGTAGGCACTAGACCACTGCCTGAAAAACAGCTTCAAACTAACCGAGTGGGTATGGCGGCGGTATGGGGCGAATACACTAAAGCTCGGGCTCAACAGAAAACCACAGAGCCGGCTCCTACTCAATCTGATGAACTTCTAGAATTGGCAAGAGAGCAAGCTCGGCGCGACAGACGACGCAAACAGCAGTAGGCTTTTTAGAAAAACATGAATTATCAAATACTACCCAGGCCATTCTTTGTATTGGCACCGATGGATGATGTGACGGACACGGTGTTCCGTCAAACTATTGCTGATACCGCTCCACCCGACTTGTTTTTTACTGAATTCGTGAACGTTGACGGTCTAATGAGCGCGGGGCGTCAGGCGCTACTCAAAAAGCTTCGCTTCGTTCAAACAGAACAGAGCCTCGTAGCGCAACTGTGGGGATTGAAACCCGAGAATTTTAAAGCCATTGCTGAGCAAATTGCCGACGGCACGATTGCCCGTGAACTTGGGCTGCCTGATGGCTGTAATTTTGTAGGCGTAGATCTTAACATGGGCTGCCCCGCAAAGAGTGAGGTGCAAAATGGTGCCTGCAGTGCGCTGATAAAGCTGGAAAACCGGCAACTTGCCAGCGATATTATCAATGCCACCAAAGAAGGTCTAGCTGGCCGCTTACCGTTTAGTGTCAAGACGCGCGTGGGATTCAATCAGGTTGATATGACGTGGCCCCAGTTTTTACTTGGCAAGAACCTGGATATGTTGACGGTGCATGGCCGGACGCGTAAGGAAATGAGCAAAGTGCCAGCACACTGGGATCTCATCGGCGAAGTGGTTAAAATGCGCAATCAGCTGGCGCCGCAAACGCTTATGGTGGGCAATGGTGATGTGATGGACCGCGCAGAGGGTGAGGCGCTTGCCAAGCAATACGGATTGGACGGCATCATGATTGGGCGCGGCATATTCCACGACCCTTACGCATTTGCCGCAAAGAGTCCTTGGGAACAAAGGACAAAGGCCGAGCGTATCGCACTCTATGAAAAGCAAGTGAAGTTGTTTGCAGCGACCTGGCAAAACCGTGAGCGCAACATTAAAACGCTCAATCGTTTTTGCAAAGTGTATATTAACGGGTTTGAAGGGGCGAAAGAGCTGCGTGAGCAGCTGATGGCGTGTGACTCTACTGCCGACCTACTACAAACTATGGTAGCGGCGCAAGATTGAAACATACCACCTGCGCAGCGTATCATATATCTTATGATAGTTGCTGAACATCTTACGAAACGGTACAAAAAGAAAGTTGCAGTTGATAACTTAAGCTTCACGGTAGAGACGGGGCGGGTTACTGGATTCCTAGGTCCTAATGGGGCGGGCAAATCTACTACTATGCGGCTGATGCTTGGCCTGGATGGCGGTGGCGGCGCAACTACGTTTGACGGCAAAAAGCTGCACGAGTATAGCCAGCCGGCGCACATGGTCGGTGTGCTGCTCGAAGCAAAGGCCTTTCACCCAACTCGCAAAGCTCGCGACCATTTACGGGTGTTAGCTGATGCTGGTGGTATCCCACAGAGTCGTGTTGATGAGGTCTTGAACGAAGTTGGCCTGACTGAAGTCGCTAAAAGTCGGCCAGGCAAATTTAGTTTGGGTATGAGCCAGCGTCTTGGTATTGCGGCTGCAATTTTGGGTAAGCCGAAGTATCTTATGCTGGACGAGCCGGCTAATGGTCTAGACCCGGAGGGTATTGCGTGGCTACGTGAGTTTTTAAAATCGTATGCCGATAAAGGCAACGCCGTATTTGTTTCGAGCCATGGCCTGAGCGAAATGGCACAGATGGCCGACAACGTGGTGGTTATTGGCAAAGGGAAGCTGATAGCCGATACCTCCATCACGGAACTACTGGCAGAAAATGGGCACAGTAGCATATTTGTGCGGAGCCCGAAGCTATCAGTGCTGGAGCGTACCTTAAAAGCTCGCAAGGCCACGGTGACACAAGCTGGTGACGGTCTACGCGTTTCTGGACTAACTACCGACGAACTCGGCAAGCTCGCTTTTGAAAATAATGTACCAGTGTATGAATTGGCCCAGCAAAAGGCTTCGCTTGAGCAAGTGTTTCTTGAACTAACGGCCACCAGCCAGGAATTCGCTACCAAAAAGGAGAACGTATGACGGCTAGCCTGAAAGCGGAATTCCGCAAATTGCTCTCGGTGCGCTCAACTTATTTTATGGTGGGTGCAGCCTTACTTATCGTGATGTTCTTTGCTGGTTTCGTCAGCGGTTTTCGGGCCATCCCGCCGGACTTGCAGGCTCATGACCTACTCGTAAACCAGTCGACGAATGGCATTGTATTTGTAGGACTCATCCTTGCTTTTGCGGGCTTGCTCCTTTTGGGGCACGAATATCGGTACAACACGATTATGTACACGCTAACGGCGGCAAATCGCCGGTACAAAGTTTTGTTAGCGAAAATAATTACAGTAAGCGCATTTGCGTTTGTCACCAGCCTTGCCGTCGCACTTTTTTCTCCGCTGTGTACAATCATTGGTACTCATTTACACGGCTATCATATTGCTGCGCAAACGTTTAACTATTGGTCGGTGTTGTGGCGCTGTGTGTTTTGTGGCTGGGGCTATGCTATGTATGCATTTATCCTGATTGCTATTTTACGAAGCCAGGTTGGTGCAATCGTGACGTTCTTGCTCGTACCGCTTATAGGTGAAAACATACTGAGCTTGCTGCTCAAAAGTAATACCAAGTATCTACCGTTCAATGCCCTGCAGTCAGTAGTGGCACCACATACTCTCGGTAACCATGCCAACTCAGGGCATGAAGCACTGGTGGTCCTTGTGTATATTGTAGTAGGCCTAGTAATCAGCACGGCTCTCTTTGTAAAACGTGACGCTAACTAGCCGCTTGTATTTCTGAGAATAAGCCAACAGTGTAGTGCTTGAAAGAAATAATAAGAACGGCATCCATGGATGCCGTTCTTATTCGAATGATACTAATTATCCAACATGGTGGGGGCGGTTGGGTTCGAACCAACGACCAATCAGTTATGAGCCGACTGCTCTAACCACTGAGCTACGCCCCCGTATAACAGCCATAAAACGGTGGTTAACAGATACGAGTATATCAGACGACCTGGCAATGTTATATACTAAAGATGAAAAATGTTCGATAAAATAAACATCCAAGCAAAAGCTGAACCGTACATGGCTATGCTACGTACTTACATATTGAGTTTGCGTGATATTCGTAATGTAGGTTTATTGGTGTTTACGGTGATTGTGTTGCTTATAAGTTGGAGCGGTGTAAAGTCTATTCAGACGAACTATGGATTACAAAAGCAGATCACTGAGCTGCGCCAGGAAAACGGTGTCCAGGAGCTCAAGAATAATAACCTGGCGCTTCAAAACCAGTACTTGGGTACAAGCCAATATCTGGAAGTCACTGCCCGCGAAAACTTAGGTTTGGCGGCACCGGGTGAGACTGAACTGCTGGTTCCTAAAGGCGTCGCCCTGGCACACACGGTAAAGCAGCCTGATGATACAAGCGTGTCAGCGGAAGTGCCAAAACGTCCGTTTTGGCAGCGTAACTTCCAGGAGTGGATCAACTTTTTCTTGCACCGCGGCTCAACCCAAAGTTGACATAGACTGTCTCTGTTGTTAGAATATAACCAAGTTACGTTTCCCGCAGAGTTTTGGAAACCAATGATTGTATGTCGCGGGATGGAGCAGCGGCAGCTCGCATGGCTCATAACCATGAGGTCCCAGGTTCGAGTCCTGGTCCCGCAACCAAAACAAGAGCCCGACGAAAGTCGGGTTTTTGTTTTGGTTCTGAGATTAGAATCGAGCCAAAAAGGTTCGGTCGTTAGTCACAGCCCCCAGCGAAGCGGGCGGCTGGATTAACGTGCGTTGTCCTGGTCCCGCAACCATAAGCAGCTTTACCTCTGTCTATATCGTAGAGTTATGCATTTCCGAGCTCGAAGAAAGCGTGTAAGTTTCGTATATAACAATGGGATACTATACTGTATAGGTATAAAACATATGAAAATCGTCTACCTAGTCGCGAACACTACTTTTGTTGCTGGTGGCCTACGTGTCATCATTGAGCATGTAAATGGACTTGCGGGTTTAGGCCATGAGGTTGAGATTTGGCAGGCAGAAAAAGGTATACCCTATTTCAAAACTGATGTATCCATACGAACGTACGATCCAGAAAAGCTTGATTCTCCTGACGTCTTGGTACTAACTGATCCCGTATTTGTCACAGATGCTCGCCATATTCGCAGTAAACGTAAGCGTACATTTCTACTTATCCAGCACGATTTCGAATGGCTGAGCAAGGCAACAGATTACTATAAGCACGTCACATGGTATGCCGATAATGAAGATTATTTTGATGATGGAACTTGCAAAATTTTAGTAGTGAGCCAATGGCTACGGGATCTTCTGCATGAAAAATACTCAGCCAAATCATTTTTAGTACGGAATGGTGTGAGTAAAGAGTTGTTTCATGAAGCTGAGCCTATGATAAAAACCAAGAGGCCTGTAGTGCTACTACAGTACGAGCCGCAAAACTGGAAGGGCTTTCACGATGCGATTAGTGCAATCCTAGGAATTGGTAGGCCAGAAGTCCAAGTGGCTATGTTTGGCCGATCATATCCACTAACTCCCTATGAGAATGGCCAGTATTTTGGATTTTCTTTTTCTTCAGTATTTTTCTGCTTACCCGAGCAGTCAGAACTCTCCAGTATATATTGCTCTGCAACAATATTTGTTTCGTCCTCATGGAAAGAGGGATTTGGACTACCGGGTTTAGAGGCGATGGCATGTGGCGTTCCCCTTATCACTACAGATTCTGGCGGTATTAATGATTACGCCATTCATGACCAGACGGCCAAAGTGGTTCCTCCCAGGGATCCAGTTGCATTAGCAGAGGCTATAACAAATTTACTGGACGACAAGGCTGAACGTGATCGTTTGGCTCAAAACGGATTACTAAAAGCAAAAGAATTTAGTTGGAGCAAGTCTATTGGTGACCTCGAGCACATCCTTAAGGGTTAGGTGGAGGCAGGCTGTAATGATTTCTAAAATTAGTATTCCATGATTGTATTTTGACTCGTTGCGCCTTAAGCTGAGCTTAAGTAATAAGGGGAAGCGAAATGAGGGTTATTAAATTACTAAGCCATCAAAAATATACTATCCCTTTTGGGTTGAGCTTACTGATCATGGCCCTCTTATTTACCGGTAAGGCGCTTGGTGATTCGCCAGGCTGCGTGAGCATCTTTGGGAGAACGGTTGAAGACGCGGTGGGTATACAGAGCTCCAGTATTACTGCGAATCAACCCGGTACTCCAAATATACTCTTTACCGTCCCCGGCTCTGATACAAATGGTGACTTTGGCATGTGTATAGATCCAGGCACCTATGATCTTCACTTCAACCCTCCAGCCGGTAGTGGACTGGCGCCAATTGTGTGGAATAACTATGATGTGACACAGTCAGTAAATCAGGTATGGTCATATCAACCAATAGATCAGGTTAATAGAGTATTCTCTGGGCATCTGATCGATAATAACCATGATCCGATCGCGAATGTAAGTATGAGCCTCAAAACCACCGATAATGCATTTAGCGCTTCAGGGAGTACGGATAGTAATGGCGCCTTCTCAATGACGGTTCCGGCTGGGCTATATACGAATCTCGCCCTAAGTTTCAATAATCTGGGGACGACCACTATTGGGGGAATGAACTTAACTAACTTTAGCATTGGCGCTAATAGTGCGACCGCTGTAAACCTTACGACAAATGACGTGGACCAGGACATCATAGTAAACCTGGTTAAGATGCATATTTCGGCTCTTGACAGTGACGGTAGCCCTAGTGCAAATGCTACATTTAGCTATGGCGCATCTAGTGCAGGATATACCGTACTTGGTACGGGCGGAACGGTGACGCTCCCTACACTGCCTATAGAAGGTCTGCACATACTGAACACTGGCGACGAAGCGTATACAGACACAGTTAATTCGTTAAGTGGTAGCGGAAGTATAGGTGTGAACTCATATGATCTGTTGCTGCCACAATCATTTGGTGATTTTAGCCACACAGGATTTAAGGGTAATCAGCCCGTCTGTGTAACATTCAGCACCGGAAGTACTACTTGTACGAACACTATGATTACCACTTGGTCTGACATACAAGTTGTCTGTCAAGAGGGAGCCGCTAGTTGTTTAGCTACTCCGTCTCAGCCAAGTGGCCTGCAGGTCACATCGCATGCTTTGCCTGCTGTGCTTTCCTGGGGTAAGTTTGATCAATCAGCCGATTCATACAATATCTACAGAGACGGTGTCTTAATAGGGAATACGACTGACACGACCTACACAGACTTCAGTAGTATGGCGGGGACTTACGAATATTATGTGACTGGCGTCAATACTTTAGGCGAAGGACATCCAAGCGACACGGTAAGTATTACGTATACGCCTCCAACCATAACCAGTGTCAGCTCTGTGACAACGCCCATGCGTCAACCTCTGACATTTAAAATAACTACTACTGGAAGTCCCGCCCCGAACTTAGCTGAGGCTGGTCTACTACCTGCCGGATTAACGTTTACGGATAATGGTGATGGGACAGCAAGTTTTTCTGGCATTGCAACACCCGGGACGGTTGGCTCTTACCCGGTAACTATTACGGCAACCAATGGCGTTGGAGCTAGTGTGTCACAAGTTTTCACCCTTACAGTAGATAATACTTTTACTGCTCCAACTATAACTTCTGAAAACAATATCAGCTTTTCGTATGGAGCACCATCAGCCTTTACGGTCACTACCAATGGGTATCCAGTACCGAAGTTGTCATTGAGTGGGACTTTGCCCCGGGGACTAACATTTAAGGACAATCATGACGGTACCGCTACATTAAGCGGCACTACAACGGGCCTTTCGATTGGCGCATTCCCACTATCATTCTCCGCGAGTAGCTCGGCAGGGAATGCAAGTCGATCGTTCATCTTGTCGATTACCAATGCCCCCGTACTTTCAACAATACCAACACAGACAGTCCAGGTAGGTAAGCAGCTATCGCTTACGCTTGATGCATCTGCATACCCATACGCGGTTATGGCAATCGACGCTAGTTTACCTCAAGGTCTCACCTTTGTTGATAATGGTAACAGTACGGCCACGTTAAGCGGCACGCCAGCTCCTGACACAAGCTCTCCATACACATACAATGTGGCTGCTTCAAATGGCTTAGGAAGCGCTACTCAACCTCTAAGTCTATTAATAGAGGAACCGAACCAATTTACGAGCAATAACTCCGCCGCTGCCATGATGGGGCAGCCGTTCAGCTTTACGATTACAACAATCCATTATCCGGCGCCAAAGTTAAAGCTAACTGGTAAGTTACCTAATGGCATTACCTTCACTGACAACAATGATGGTACGGCCACTCTAAGCGGCGTACCCACTGGTAACGCCCTAGGAAGTTACAAGTTTAAAATTTCGGCAAACAACGGTAATCCACCTCAGGCAAGCCAGAACTTTACATTGACTGTAAACTAATCAACTTTGATTATTGAAGGCTGGGTTCTGGGACTAGCCAGCGAAGCTGGCGTAGGTCCCGGGTCCGGTCATCCAAACGCACGCGCAGGTGCTTGCGCCGAGCATGAGTTTGAGATGTGCGTTGTCCTGGTCGCGCAACCAAAAGCACTTTGAACCCTGTTGTAATGACAGAGGTTTTTGTTTGCTCAAAAATCCTGTAAGAAGTTAATTGGCTCCAGTTCTGTTGGGTGCAATCATTTACCGATGATACAATTTTCCTATGCCTACAGGAAAAGCCATCAACTCCTCTGCCAATTTTTATCCAGAAGCCTTAGTGCGACCGATCCCCATTATGGATGAGGCAAGACAAAACAAAATTGGCTATGGTGACGTTCCGATAGACCAAGCAAACGAACTGTATAATGAACCTATTGTGGCGCTTGCCGAGCTAGGCATTAGTGGCCAGTCTTACTATTCACGACCAAATGCTGCGACTGTAGAACCAGTTCCGGGAGTTGACCCTAATCAATATCTAAGACGCTCAGTGGCCGTCGCGTTCTTTGGCGGAAGGGTGGAGATTTATGTTCAAGATGCGCTAAGGCCACTGAGTTTGCAACAGCATCTGTATGATGACGTGTTTCCGGCTCTTATACGTAAACAGAGTCCCGGGATCTCTGACGAGGACTTGGTTGAACGTCGAAGCCAGCTTATAGCCAAGCCATCCAATGACGCCAATAGACCCTCCCCCCATGCTACGGGTGGGGCTTTTGACTGAGCCTACGTTATACGGAAGATGGTGACGTCCATGCTTATGGTGACATGGTTGAGATGGGGCGTACAGATGGGGACACGAGCAAACGAGCAAACCCTGATTACTATGAAATGCATTCACCACATACACCGCAAGAAGTGCTAGCGCTTCGAAATAGACGAGCTTTCTACGCCATAATGACCGGAGCGGCATTCGGCATCGAGACTGGCTTTCAGAATAATCCAACAGAATGGTGGCACTGGGGGCGCGGAGACCAACTTTCTGTCAGATTGGCGGGACAGGATACGGCCGTGTACTCCTTAGCTGAACAAACTCACTAGGTTCCAATTCGACTCCACGTGGGCGACCAAAATAAACTCCTAGACAGGTGGGTGGCCTTATTTTGACTTTGAGATTTACGTGATGTTTAGCTACAAGGGAAGCAGGCAGTAATATGTTTTAATATGATATTAGGTAAATGTCAATAAGAGGCGTATAGTTAAGGATAGTTAGCCCACCTCAACACTAAATGCTCGTGAAGGAGCCATCGTAAAGATTGTTGTTGGTCTATTCCACAATAACTTTACGAAAGGGCATTTAATGTCATTATTTACACCAACCAGAATCAATAAAGAATTTAAAGTACGTAACTCAGATTATATCCATACCGAAAACAGTCCAAACGAAGGCGATGATAAACCCGTTGTGCCTGTTAATCCTGGCCAACCAGAAGCAGAGTAAATAACAAGGAGCTCCATTGGCGGAGCTCCTTTGATAGGAAAGGGATCTACTGTGTCAAAAGATAAAGGGCGCAAAGAAATTAAAAAGCCAAAGCAGCTAAAGAAGGCATAACAATGCGTATTATCATCAAAACAGCGCCAACAAGTTTTTCTGAGTCTGAGTTAGCCGTAGAAATACATAACTAACTTCTAGCGATGGAAAATGTACGAGTATATGCGTGCCAATTACTAAGACTGATATCTCATTCTCTGATGAGTATTCTTCTTGGTATTGGAAGGGGTCTGGTGCAAGAGCGAAAGCGAACCACAGGTTCGGCAGAGTGAGGACGCGCGCAGGAATTATTCTGAGCACGCCGCAGCGGCGGAGGCAAGGCCGATCCTGGTCCCGCAGCCAGATTGAATAACAGGTAGAGACTCATTTAATCGCAAATCTCTATTTTTACTTCACCTCTGTTATTTTGGTTCGAGTCTTTCTTGGTGTCTGCTATCATGTAGCTATGAAAACTATTCTAGTGACAGGTTCAAGTCGAGGAATCGGCAAGGCTATCGCCCAGCTGGCGTACGAGCAAGGTTATAAAGTTATCGTACACGGACGCACAGACAGTGAGGATCTAAAGAAGGTTCAAGAGAGTCTAAGCGGCTCAGTTAAGGCTGTCTTTGATGTTTCGGATAAAGAAGCCGTGCACGCGGCAATCAAGGGTCTAGGTGACATTGACGTGTTAGTTAATAATGCTGGTGTGGCCCGAAACTTCCTAAAAGACGTTTCTGAAATGGACGATGACAAGGCCCTAGAAGAGTACAAAACCAATGTTCTGGGCACCCTACACTGTATCCAGTCTGTTCTGCCCTCGATGCTATCAAAGAAGTCCGGGAGTATCATTAACATCAGTTCTATAAAGGGTCAGCCAAACCTTGCAACCACAAGTACGCTAACTTTTGCGGCGACAAAGGCGGGTGTCATCTCTATTACAAAAGCTTTAGCGAAGACCTACCCTGATATTCGATTTAATACCGTCTCCCCTGGCTATGTAGAGACCGACCAGGTTAATGACTGGAACGAAGAAACGTTCAAGAGGATAAACGACGGAACAATACTTGGCCGAATACCTAAGCCAGAAGAGATTGCTCCACTGGTCATGTTCCTTGCGTCTGATGAAGCCAGTTATGTAACTGGCTCGGACTTCTTAGCTGACGGAGGTTATTCAATTAAAGGCAAGTAGGTCTAGTATCGCATGGTAGGTAGGCTACTGCCGTGCACATAGCCGCTTCCATCTAGAAAGCTCTGATAAGGTAAGGTCCCAATTCCATCGGATGTACTCAATCAAGTGCACGTATCTCACTCGGGAGACTACGTATGTGTAATTAGAGTTGAGACAACAAGCGTGCGTTGGTCGTAGCTCTGTGTGGGGGCATTGTACTTGCCGCCACAAGTTATGAGTGTGAGTTGGTTTGTGACGCTAGAAGCGCGGTCAAATAAGTGAGCTGTGGCGGCACTGACGCTGTAGTTGTGGACGCTAATGACTTGAAATGACTTACTTTTGCCGTTGCCAAATGTAACGCTAAAGACGTCCCCCGCAGCTAGTCTGCTCAAGTCCTTAAAGATCCCTAGTTTGTAGTAGCCGCCTATATGGCCATCAATGATACTGACGCCTGGGTCTCCGGGTTTTACACTTGCAGTATACCAACCTGCCAGGTTTATATTACTGGGCACTACGATCGTATTGTCTTTATTGGTAGTCACCTGCTGGATAAAGCCTTGGGTATTAATAGTCGGCAAGGTAATCTGGCGTGGTAAGTCGGGTGCGACTTTATAGGACGTGCTAGGGCTAATGGGTGCTTCGCTGGGGTGATTTGTCGACTTAGTGACAACGAGCGGTATTGTATCGCCGCCAGCGTGTGTCGTATGCCAGCGCGCCCAGAGTTTACCACTGCCTAAGCCAAGTAGTAATAACCCAAGGATAATACATACCCAAGTGGCCCAGTGGGGTGTCCAATAGGTGGGTAGCTTACGGCTCCGTTGGCTACTTTTGCCGTTTGCTAGCACGGTGTTTCCTGACGCCGTAGGTAGTGAGGCCGACACCTAGAATTGTAGGTGCTATTTCGCTGGAGGGTGACATGGTCGGCAGGCCGGTATTTGGAGCACCGGGAGTGCTAGAAGCTGCGGCTGAAGCGAGTCCAACAGGGTCGACGATAATGCCGTTTGCGATGCCGTCTTCGTCCAGTGGGCCGCCATCAGTAATCTGGTAGACTACCTTGGCAGCTTGCTGGCCGCCAATGGTAACACTCGAAATTGTTGCACCACTGACGGTAGTGTATGTCTTTGTCGTGTCGTTGTATTTTCGTAGGACAAGCCCGGCGGGGTCAACGCCGTAGTAATACTGCGTAACGGTAGCGGTCGCACCATTGGTTGTGCAGTTGATGGTAAAGTGTAGCAAGCCGGCGGGGTAGCTAAAATGTGCATCAGAGGCACCGAGTGCAGAGTCTAGCGTAGCGCCAACACTACTATTGCTTGTACAGCCATCAGTCTGCAAAGCTACATATTTATTATCAACCGGATCAACCATGCTTGTGACATTTGTTTGCCAGCTATCTGGGAAGCCATCGCCGTTAGCGTCACCGCTGTTTGGCGCATTGTCTTCATCGGCAGTGGTAACACCGTCATTGTCGTTACTGGGTGTGGCAGTGTAGGTAAAAGCTGGGTCGCCGTTATCAAACCAGTTACCTGCGGCGCCATGTTCATCTACGGCACGGATACTTATATAGTAACTGTCGCCATCGGTCAGTTGCGTGTGGTTATTGCCCACAGTGTAAGTTCCATTACCGGATTGGCCGTATGTAAAACTCCGAGCGCCTTGAGCGCCTAAGGGAGAGAGGTAGCGGATAATAGCATCGCCGGGGTCGCCATCGGTACTAATCGCTACCTCGTAGCGAACCTGATCGCCACCGTCGGAGTCTGACAAGTTAAATGTGAAAGGAGTGCTGAGGAGTTCTGTGGGGCTAATTGTGTTGCCGGAAAGGAGGCTGCCTGGACCAACGGAACTTACATCATCTGGCGGGGTATTAGGTGCACTCGTAGTCGTAAACGAATGGATGTCCGAATATTCACTGCCTTGGTCGTTGGTAGTCACGACCCGCCAATAGTAGGTTGTGCCTGGATCAAGCGCGTCATCAGTATCGAGGTAGGATGTTGTCGTTAAATTACCGACGTTAACGACAGGACTAGTCATGTCGGGATTGGGGGATATGATTGCCCGGTATGTGGTCGTTAAACTGGCGGTTGACCACTGGAGCTCAGGATTTAGCGCTACGTCGGTGGCGCTATTGGCCGGGGAAGTGAGGGTGGCGGTGCCGGGGAGTCCGTCGACGTATAAGAACACTGGGTCGTAGGTGGCGACCGTACCATTACTAGTATAGCCACCGTCGCCATCGGGAGTGTAGGAGATGGCTTCAGGGGCATTTAACACCTCGGTATCGTAACTGTACAAGTTGGCGGTTTCACTATCTTTATTCAGGCCAATAGTGGCACTATCACCATGAGCGCGGCTATTATCGACAAGGTCACGGTATTGCAGCTGAATTTTATTGCTACCCTCATAGAGAATTGCTTGGAACGTTCCCATTGGTACACCAACCGAACAGCAGAAGCTCATGTTGGTCCACTGCACGATAAACTTGCGGCTGCCTGGACTGCCGACTGTTTTGTAGTAGATGCTTTTAGCCGAGTAGTTGTCGGTAATAAGATCGTCCCAGAATGCCATAATTGATGGACCGTAGGTGTTAGTGGGAAGGGTATTGTTGCTGTATGCAGAATTTTGCTCGTTAAACATGAGCACGCCGTTAGTATTAATGTCCGCGGTAGTATAGTTAGTGCCGTAAAAATTGAAAGTGAAGCCAATATCAATAGGGCCAGGTGTATTGAATGGTGTGTCGCCTTCGGGATTTGCTGTTCCGGTTACTTCATCATCCCCATATAGATCAGTGTTTGTGGCACTATAGCTGATCTCGCCGGGGATATCGGCAAATGCCTTTTGGATTGAACTAAGCAGAGGCATGCTCAGCGCCGTAATAAAAAGGAACGCAAAAACTAGTGCAGTAAAACGTCTCATGAAGTCACTTTCACTTTTAATTATTTCTCACAACAGTCATATTCATCGTAGCATAACCAATTTCCAAAAACATAATCACTTTCAAAGCTTTTTATAAGTATTTAACAATTCAGATTCTTCGATGTATGTCTAACAAACCCGGCAGCTTTAGTAACATGTGCGTTTCTGGTACTCTAGAGTAATGTCACTGGGCGAAATGGTGGATATACTTGATGATAATGGCTTAGTCATTGCTACTATTCCGCGTGCCGAAGCTGAGGCGCACAATCATACCACCCAGAACGTTCTGGTCTTCGTGTTCAATTCTCGGGGTGAAGTTTGGTTGCAATTACGACCAAAATCAAAAAACCACTACCCTGGTATGTGGGATGTATCAGCATGTGGAGGTTTAATGAGTGGCGAGGAACCGGAAGCTGCTGCTATGCGTGAGCTGAACGAGGAGACGGGGCTGGCCAACGTAACCCTCTATTATGTTGAGACGTTTATGAATGTCTTTCCAGGAGACAATGGTGAAGAGCGGAGGCGTTTATCGCATGTGTACATCAGCCAAAGCGAAGGCGAGCCGCAGCCCAACGAAGAGGTTGATGCTTTCAAACTGTGGAATCCAAGTGATCTGCTAGGCGATATAGATGTCCATCCCAACATGTATATTCCTTCTATTGCGGCTGAACTACAGATTGCATTACGGGGGTATAGGCAGTTCTTCGACGAAGCTCCAAAAGATAGGGTTTAGCGCGGCGCACAAAAGATGACACATAGCCGCTGCTCCAAAAGATCGTTCAAGCTGCATAGCCCATATTTTCTGCCCGTCTGTTTTTGAGTGCTATACCTTTCTCCAAGTCGATGTAACATGGCTGGGAAGCTCTATTTTTGGCTGCTGCCGGAATGCTCTGGGCGGCATCCATAACTTGTCTTGCGAGTGCGCGTTGCCAGCTGCCCGCTCTCTCATTAGGAATTCCGCGCCGCCAATCCCAAATTTCCCGTAGACCAGCACTAGCCGTCCAGCCCTGCTCTAGCTGGCCTAGACCCGAAGCTGCGATGGCAAGGCCACCTGCGGCGCGCGCCACTGAATGGTAGGGGTTATATACCGGTTCATTTGATTCACGATGTACAAAAGCCAGCTCCACAGCTTCGTTCGCACGGTTTAGGAGACCCAAAGTCCGCCGCACGCCAATATCATGTGCAGGCCAAAAGATTCCCCAGTGATTGCGCAGGCCTTTAGCTATAATGCCATTCGCGTATGGCCATACTGCACCGGTCCCTTGGTAGGCGTAGTAATCTCCTTCAAATCGGTCAAACTTACGCGATAACATCCTTGGTCCAACAGGAGTCATCACACTGGGGTCGTAGAGCCACTGCAGTATTGCTTGAACATAATCTGGTCCGGCATCGTTCTTTAGAAACGGGCCATTGAGCATTTCGGCCGCAGCGTTGCTCTCCAGGGCTACTTGATTGCCTTCTGCGTCGACTGCGGCTGCAAAAAATTGTGATGTTTCCATCCAGAAGGCGGTAAGGGCGCGCTCGCGTAGTGTCTCTGCTGCGGCATGCCATTCGGATGCTTGCTCGTCATCGGGGTATAGTTCGTTAGCAGCGGCCAGCAGGGCTTCGTACGCTAAAGCCTGGTTGTCTATGTAGGCTAAGAAACTAAAATCAACCGGCCTGCCAAACTCACCCTCGGGGTAGTAGTAAGCATCAAAGCTGTCACGCATGACGCCGCTAGGGCTGGTTTGCAGCGGATTGGTATTGGGTACGGCGTACAGCCCTGAGCCCTTTTCTTCAGAAGCAGCAAGTGAGCGCATAATGGCGTCAACGCATCGCCTTCCAGCCTCGCCCACCGTGCGCATTTTGCCTGTGGGGCGATGCAGGAACGCATCATTCAGCACGCCCTTGCCTTCTTCGCGTTTCGCAAATTCGGCTAGAGTGATGAGGTATAGCAGGGGTGCATCACTACTGTTGTATACGGTAAACGATTTGCCATCAACGTCGTTGTGCTGCATTGTGGCTCCCCATTTGTGAGCCCAATATTCTGCTATCTCAACTTGTGCGTCGGGCAGCCGGCGCCCTCCCACCATCTGCCGAAAAGTCTGGTGCGGCATGGCGTCAGGAAACTCATTGGTTGCTTCATTGTACTCAATGCCTTGCATCTGAGGGAGCATGCCAAGCACTTCGCGCGCCATGGAGGGGTAGGCGCCCATGGTGTCACGTATTATGCGGCACGCGTCGCGGGTAAAAAGATTGCCGCCAAAGCCCGCTCGCTGCCCGCTGCCTGCAACTCCTCCTGCAAAACGCGCTTCTTGTAATACGGCTGCAAGATTCCCCTCGGTTGCGTATATACTGTTTGGCACCCCTAGCTCACTCACGGCCTCTCCTCTTGTTTAGTATCAATATATAGCTGTGCCAATGCTAGGCCTGTGACATATCTGACTATTACTGTGTGCTTATGCGGGCGCAATTGGAGATCCCTTGCCATTATTTGATTCTGAAGCTATTGGTGACGGCTATTCTAGTGCCCTCATGGTTAGCGTAGTTAATAATGTTTTCATAATGTGATGTAAAAAATATTACATCTTTATATCCGTAAAGTTACGTATCTACACCTTAAGTTTTTCTGTAGCTGTGGGATGGCTGAAGTTGTGCGGAACGCAGCGCATCAAATACTATTGAGGAAACAAGATGAAAAATGCTGATGGAGGGCTGGTATGCTTGGTTTTACTGGAGTTGTTGAAAAAATAAACATGTGGTCTGTCGCGTATATAAAACGCCGCCTAGCACCACTACTACTGAGTTTCCTGATGCTATTTGGGGCAATCTCGCCAACGGTGTCAGCGATTGCAATGGGCACGTCCCAACATACTCCTGATACCGTCAGAAACTCTCATACAGCACCGGCAGTAGACACCGGTAAAAAAATGGGCAACCATTACCCTGGCGCGCTTGCCGCAGGTAGTTCTAGCACTAAGCTAGCAGCCAATACAAATAAAAGTATTTTTAGCAGCAGCCAAGACACGCCGATCTCAAGCAAGGGGCCTGGAGATGCAGAGACGAACAAACCGAGTAAGCCAGTAGAGATTACCAGTAAGCGTACTGCAAACACCAAAACTTTCGACCTCGGTAACGGCAAAATGGAAGTGCGGAAATATATGGGTCCGGTCCATTACAAAGAAAATGGTACGTGGAATCAGATAGATACACGCCTCGTAGAAGACACAAATGCGGCCGAGAGCTCCAATCCGCTGGGCAAGGCCATTGCTTGGGCAAAGAGCGAAACGCAGACATTGCATACCTATAAGGTCAAGGCAAATGACTGGCAAGCGAAATTTGCGGCCAGTGATGACCCAGTAGGCATGGTTCGCATTGAGGCGGGCACCGAAAAGATTAGTTTTTCTCCTCGCAATGCAAAGGCAGGAGTCATACCCGAAGTACGAACCGATGGCCAAGGTCTCCAGACGGTTACCTACGACAACCTGTGGCCTGGAGTCAAAGTAGCATATTCGGTTAAAAATGAGATGCTCAAGGAAGAAATACTGCTTAATGATAAATCTGCAACAACTGATTTTGCATATGACGTTACTGGTGCATCACTGACAAAGAATGCCGAAGGTGGCTTTGATATAGATGGCACCAAGCAGAGCTTAACCGAGCTCAGTGTGACGCTTCAGAAGTCGGGGCCGACTAGCGAGAAAGTCATTTCCCAAGACTATAAAAACGGCGTGCTGCAGATTAAGCTCGATGCGGCCTGGCTCACAAAGCAGGCGGACAACCAATTCCCGGTTGTTATTGACCCAAGTTGGACGAACGGCCCTACCGTAAGTTGGAACTACACTGCTTACAAATCCGATGGCTATGTTTGTAGTAGCAGTGTCTGCTATATGAACGCGGGGCAACTGTATGATAACGGCTATAAGAACTGGCGAACGGTTTTGTGCACAGGGAACATAGGCTTCCTTTCGGGCAAAGTTGTTACCTATGCTGGAATGCACCTGCAGCAGGCTAACCGTTCGTATTTGGTGGGAGTTGGCGGCGGGCGTATCTTTTGGCTTGAGCACGCAAATAGTTTCAGCTACGGCGGTATAGACGGCGGAGCGCCTGCTGGTTCGGCTGTCATAGACTATGCGGGCGACATAGACATGACAAGCGCCGTCCAGTTTGAAGCCAACCGTGCCGACTGGGGGCCTTGTTGGTCAATGTGGGGTGAAGTGTACGGAACCTACACTTCGTGGAAGGGTTTCGACCCCGATCTTTCGTACATGGCATATCAATATAGCACCACGCCTGCCACGCCTTCAGTAATAACGCCTCAGAATGGACAAACCTTTACCGATACACAGCCCAGTTTTCAGATTAACCCGGTAGGTGATGTAGATGGCGATCCAGTTTCGTATTACTACCGAGTTGCCACCGGCGCTGACGGCGAGAGCGGAACGGTTATCAATTCTGGCGACGTTAACTCTACTCAGTGGACAGTCCCGGATGGTGTGCTACAAGACGGCATGACGTACTATCTGCATGTCTACAGTCGAGACCCCTATGCCTATAGTGCGCCAAGTGCACCGATCAAATTTACAATTGATTCGCGGCGAGGGAAAGATAAGACGCAAACCTACGATTCCGTTGGTCCAGTTAGTGTAGACTTAACCAACGGCAATGTATCAACCAGTGCTAGCAGCCACAGCAGCACCGCGCTGGGCGGCAGCTTGGGTGTTTCGCTCGACTACAACTCGCCCATGCGTTCGCGTCCTGGCCTGATCGGCAGCTACTGGAATAATACCAGCGAAAGCGGTGGCGCAGTGCTAACCCGTATGGACCAAAACATCAATTTCAACTGGGGCACTGGCTCTCCGTCGGGCGGAGTGATCAATAACGATAACTTCTCTGCGCAGTGGGCGGGTTACTTTGTAGCACCCACAGCTGGCACCTATTATTTTGGCGGATCAAATGACGATGGTATGACCGTAACGGTTAATAATCAGCTTCTGTATAACCAGAACTGCTATTCGGGTGTTTGTTACGATACGACCAAAAGTGTCACGCTTACTGCTGGCCAAGTCGTACCTATTAAGGTTGATTATGTCGAGGCGACAAGCACTGCGTACGCTAGCTTGTACGTAAAAGGCGCCGTTACCGAGCAGGTCGTGCCGCAGAGTTGGCTCCAGACTGGTGCCCGATCGGTAGCGCAGCCACATGGCTTAACCGGCTCCTATTACGCCAATAATGCTGGTTACAATTTAGATGCCCCCGAGAGCCAAAAGCAACTGCTGGTTCGCCGCTTAGATACGGCTATGAACTTTAACTGGGGCACTGGCGGTCCGGTACCAGGAAGTGCTGTTACCGACTTTATGGTTCGCTGGAGCGGGTATGTCCAGCTGGCTGCAGGTGACTATGTATTTGGCACTAACGCAGATGATGGTGCGAAGATAAGCATAAATGGGACGCCGGTTGTCGATAATTACACTAACGGCTGTTGTGCCGAGAAATATGGCTCAACCACTCACTTTGCGGCCGGTACCTATCCCATACAAATTGATTACTATGATTTAGGCGGCCCCGCGAGCCTATCCGTCATGGTAAAAGTTAATGGCGCGACAACCGGACAAGTTGTCCCAACCTCATGGCTTACACCCAGTGCGCAGGTTTTGCCCGCTGGCTGGCAGCTTGGTATTGACCCTGATGGCAGTCTCAGTTACGATCACGCTGCAATTAGCAACAACTCAGTAACGTTCAGCGATTCCAGTGGCGATACGCATATCTACACTTGGACTGGCAGCGGCTACAAACCACCAGTTAATGAAGATGGACAACTGACGCGCAATAATGATGGCACCCTCACCTTGAACGATACTGATGGTCGAACCTACGTGTTCAAGGCTGACGGAACACTGGCTTCAGTGACTAACCCGGTCGATGACCGCAAACCAGCCGCACTGCAATATACCTATGCTGGCACACCCGCACACATTACCAAGATTGCTGATGGTGTGGATAGCGGCCGCTACGCCGCCGTCTATTACAGTGGTGACGGGCAGGGCAAATGTGTAGCTCCGCCAGACAGTACTTTCCTGGATCCGGCTGACAGTACCATTAGTGGCTACATTTGTGCGGTGCAGACCAATGATGGCCGCACTACCAGCTTCTTCTATAGCAACATAGGCGGCACGCCTGAGCTGTCGCTCATACTAAAACCCGGTAACGAACGTACCTCGTACCAATACGATAACAATGGCATGCTGACCGCTGTGCGTGACAGCTTGGCTGAGGATGCTATAGCAGCTGGTGTCCGTTCTAGTGACAGCACTGTGCTGACGCAAGTCGGCTATGACGTACTCGGCCGTGCTACATCCATAACCGCTCCGGCTGCTAATGCCGGAGATGCCAGGCAGCAGCAGGCAATGGACTATCAAAGCGGCTATACCTTGGAGCATATCCTTGGCGATGCGGAGCCCAATGGCTATACCCGCCGCGTCGATTACGACAGCATCTTCCGCACCACTAAGGATACTGATGCTACTGGCAATGCCACTACCCAGCAATGGGATGCCATAAAGGATTTGCTATATAGCACAACCGATGCCACTGGGCTCAAATCCACAACTATTTACGATACCGATGATCGTCCGACTGATAGCTACGGCCCGGCACCGACAGCTTGGTTTGACACATCAAATCCTAAAGCGCAGGTACCGCTCAGTAGCTACACCTCTCAAGTGCCGCACACTAGTACTGGCTATGACGAAGGCATCGTTGGCCCTGCTGTCGCATGGTACAACTATACAGCCGCTAACGGCGGAAGCTTGGTAGGCGCTCCAAAGCTGCACACCACTGGTTTTGACTCAGCAGACCCTGGTCATTTGGGTAGGAGTTTCATAAGCAACCCAGCGCCCATTACGCCGGACACCGGCATGGACGGCTATGGGTTTAGTGCAACTGGAAAGATTAAATTCCCGGCCACAGGAACCTACACCTTCAACTTGTGGACAGACGATGGCGCTCGTCTGAATGTAGACGACACGCAGGTGCTGAGCAACTGGGGAACGGTTACCGAAGGTATAACCCAAAATCGCCTCACGGGCACCTTTACGGTCACTGACGCAACCAAGCTGTACCGCTTCCGGTTCGACTATGAGCACGCCGGCAATCCTGGAGGCCTAGAGCTGTGGATTGCAGGCCCCGGCATTACCGATACCAATAACGGCCTGGGCACAAGCCACTTTAACCAATACTTAAGCCCGGACTATAGCCTAACAACCAGCTCAATGGTATATGACAGTACGCTTGGCAACACCACGTCGACGACCAATTACGGGGTTAATCCCGAACTAGGTCTGGCCCAAAGCCAGAGTACTGACGCTGCAGGTCTAAAATTAACAAGTACCAGTGCGTATGAAGCACAAGGTGCAAGCGGTGGTTTCCTACGCCAAACCAGCAGTAGCTTGCCGGGCGGTGCTACTACCAACTATGCCTACTACACCGCTACTGAAACCGCAGATAACCCATGCACCACTGGTACCGTAGAAGCTTACCGCGAAGGCGGCATGCTCAAGCTTAAGACAGAACCAGATCCAGATGGCACCGGCTCACAAACCGGCCGTACCACCCAGACCATCTACGATGACGCCGGCAATGTAGTTGCTACGCGGTACAACAGTGACCCATGGACCTGCACCGCCTACGATTCTCGTGGTCGAGTGCTAGAAACAGACGTGCCAGCCTACAACGGTAACCCGGCTCGCACCATTAAAAACGACTATTCAGTCGGTGGTAATCCGCTGCAGGTTGCCACCTGGGATGCTAATGGGCCAATTACTACCTGGAGTGATTTGCTCGGTCGAACTACCAAATATGCTGATGCGTATGACGACGAGACCGCATCTACTTACGACACCCACGGACGACTGGCGCAGCGCGTCAGCCCGCTTGGAACTGAGACATTCCTTTACGACCAATACAATCGCCTGACCGATCAGCAGCTCGATGGCACCACCTATGCGCACATTACCTACAATCAGTATAGCCAGGTAGACAATGTGACGTACCCTGCAGCCGGACAGCTCAAGCTGACGTTGAGCCGCGATACGCTCGGGCGCGTCAATGCCGACACCTACACGCTCGGTAATGGCACAACGCAAGTGGCAGACACTGTCACTCGTAGCCAATCCAATCAGATTACCAAGGATGTAGTTACATCTGGCTCGCAAGAACTCGACTACACCTATGGCTATGACACCGCAGGCCGCCTGGTCACGGCAAATATTGGCCCACACACGTATAGTTACGGTTTCGGTACGCAGAACGCAGGTGTTTGTGGCACAGCTGGCAATATGAATGCGAACAGCGGCAAAGACAGCAATCGCACCACACAGACTGTAGATGGTGTCGCGACAAGCTATTGCTACGACTACGCCGATCGGCTAGTATCCGGCACAGGCTCAATAAACGGCAGCATAACCTACGATTCACACGGCAACCTGGCGCATCTGGGCACACCCACTGCCACAAGTCCCGAAACGTACTTCTATTACGACAGCAGTGATCGCAATAGCGGGATGGAGCAGTATGACGCCAACGGTCAGGGTTCGGCCGTGTACTACGACCGAGATGTTCAGGGCCGTATCATTGGACGCTACGGCGACAACGTACAGAATTGGAACTGGATAAGTCGAGGTGATTTGTTCTACGGCTTTACCGGAAGTGGCGATACGCCAGACTTCACCTATAATTCTAGTTGGAACGTAGTAGAAAAGAACCTACAACTTCCTGGTGGAGTGGTGCTAACCATTAAACCTACCCAAACAGGAGCAGCTAGCGCTACATATGATTTGCCCAACATCCACAGCGACGTCCTTCTAACCACAGACGCAACCGGCGCCAACACCTCCACCGGCAATGGTCCTGCAAATACCTTCACCTACGACCCCTTCGGCAACGCAATCCAAGGTAGTAATCTCCCAACAAACACCACCAATGGCTCCTACGCCTACGTAGGCACCAACCAAAAACTAACAGAAAGCACCTTCTATCTAAACCCCGTCCAAATGGGAGCTAGAGTGTACTTACCGACGCTGGGTAGATTCACTAGTGTGGATCCGGTGCAGGGTGGTACACCTAATAACTATGTGTATCCGCAGGATCCGGTGAATGATTTTGATTTGACAGGACGATGTATTGGACCACTTGTGGTAATGTGTGTAGAGGGTGCGATGGCACTCCTCTCGGCGTACTTGATCGCAGATGCATCAAACAGGTATCAGCAAAACCCTTCAGCTTCCAACTTGTTTTGGGCGGGTGTTTCAATGGTTCCTGGTGGTTCCGCTGCGGCAGGGGGTAGCCAGAAGGGGTTAAGTGTGTTGACGCGTGGGGGTGCAGAAATTCCTGTATATTCTCGCCTGCGCATTTCACCTTTCGGTCAAGGCGGGGCTGTCGGTAAAAACGGTGTTGGTAAAAACATCCCTGCAAGCTTGCCGCACTATCATTACGCCCCAAAGGGGGCGCCCAAGAAGGCTATGAAGCTGCATCGACCATGGGAAACACTATTTAAGAAATGGTTTTAGATAATGAAGTATATATTAGCCGATAAAAATAAGGGTAAGTTCACCGTCAATTACATAACGACAGATCCTGTCGTGGAGGTTAGTAAGTTCGAGCCGATCGATGTAGTCAATGGAGGGCTGCTTGCGTGGGATATTGATGGTAATTTATACCACTTCAGCTCATCTTCTGAAACTGACGCACCTAATATGACTAGTTTTTTAAAACCCGTCAATGTGGGTATCTGGAATCAGGGTGAACCGATAATGACTAAAGTCGCTGAAGGCCGTGAAGACGATCTTAGACAAGCCCTGGTAGATTATCTCCAGTCTCCATCCCAAGGAAGGCTTCGCCTGCAGCTGTTGAACAGTAAGCATAAGGCACAACTACAACATATTGACTATTCGAAGACGACACTCGAAGAGCTGGTTGAGTACGTGGAAAAACGGCTCAAATCCGACAAATAGCCGAGACCTATCTAGCTTGGTGGGCGCTTAAAGTTGCAAGTCCTGTCTGTGGTCCAGCCGTGGTAGTATGTGCGGTAGGGTTCTAATGAGGAGATCGTGATGGAGAAGGACGAAGAATATACATGTAAAACGTTTTCACTGGCGTTACCAGCGGGCTCTAATCGTGCCGATTTAGCTAGACTTCTAGAAAGTTTTGCAGAGCAGGTTCGTAATACAGAGATAGAAGATGTACTTGATTTAACGTTTCAGAGTGAGGTTGACGATGATGCGCAAGAAGTCTTTAGCCTTACGCTTTACTATCGCTAAGTACCCATGAACACTCAGCTCTCTGCTAAGGATAAGGAAATACTAAATAAGCTCCTTGATTTTTACCAAGGAGCTACCAATGAGATACTTCAAAGAGATAAATATGTAATTCCCATGCTAGTGGTCATGGATAAGGAGGTGGAGTTGTCGTTCCGAGGCCTTGTTCCTGCGAATGCCCAAGAAAATACAACCGACCAGCTTGAAGCCTACAGGGGATTACTAAAAGGTACGGTCTTAGAACATGATGCCTATCTCTTGGGTTATGATGTTAAGCTAAAAGAGCGAGAGGACTATCAAGACGCATTGGCAATTGAAGCTGAAACCAGAGGTGGAGCTCAGATTATGCTGTATCTGCCATATAAATTTTTAGGTATCCGGAGAAGGCTCGTGTTTGGTAATATCGAGAGAGCAGAGCCAGGCTATGGTCGACTATATTAAGAATTTTTGAAATGAGTCAATAGACTTTCTGGCAGCACTCTCCCAACAAACACCACCAATGGCTCCTACGCCTACGTAGGCACCAACCAAAAACTAACAGAAAGCACCTTCTATCTAAACCCCGTCCAAATGGGAGCTAGAGTGTACTTACCGACGCTGGGTAGA